>ULXI01013783.1_pt1 | contig 16730 bp, 16 predicted proteins | sample 1961181 | NCBI WGS metagenome assembly ULXI01 (sample SAMEA4835835, study PRJEB28245) | human gut metagenome | biome: gut microbiome; material: fecal sample | place: Denmark | collected 2008 | reverse complement strand
ACGCCATATGTTTAATAAAAAAGAAAATTAAGTTACTATTCACTAAAATTACAATTTGTCGATTAGATTGTCTTAATTGATAATCTAATTTTTTTGTAACCTTTTTATAATTATAAGCGTCTATATAATGAATCGATTCAATAGGGAGGTATCAATTTGAACAGTAATATAAATTTCAATATAGAGATTATTATAGATGAATACTCTAATTATGTATTTAAAATAGTTGATAATATCATTGGTACTTCTTTACCTTATCAAGACAAAGAAGAAGTAGTTTCTGATGTTTTTTATCTTTTATGGAAAAATCAAGATAATATTAATAATAATTTAAAAGGATATTTAGGAGTAATTGCTAAAAATTGTTCTTATAGTAAGTTAAGAAAATCTAATGAAAATTTGGAGTATCAAGATAATCTGTTAAATAACAATGTTTCTATTAAAGGTTTTGATTCTGATTATATGTTTACTATAAAACAAAAACTGTCAAAATTAAGTTTAGAAGAACAACAGATTTTTAAATTATATTATGTTGAAGGTTATAAAATAAAAGAAATATCTAATAAATTGGGGATAAAAACAAGTCTTGTCAAAGTTAAATTATATAGGTTAAGAAAAAAGCTAAGGGAGGAATTTGTATGAAGGAAATTGATACAGAACGAATAAAAAATATGACTAGTCAGATGATTGGTTATGAAAATTTTAAAAAGGAGAAAGTGATGAAAAGAATGAAAATGAGAAAAGTTGCTTATGTTTTTTTAGGAGCTGTTACATTATGTATGGGTACTTTAACAGTAGATGCTATGACAAATAATGCTATTAGTAATACTGTAAAAGATATATTTTCTATTAATTTTAATGTAGATGGAGAAGAAAAAAATGCTAGTTGTATAAAACTAGATGACGGAACATTTACTTGTACTGTCGATGGCGAAAATGGATCTTTTGATATTATGACTAGCGAAAATGATGATTAATCAGTTCTTAAAATGTTCTATAAAGTGAATCTAATGCCATTTTAGATTTGCTTTTTTCATGATATAATTATCTTAGCAAAAAGTGTTAATTTGCAAAGAGGTGAGCAAATGAATAAAATTCTAGTAGTAGATGACGAAAAGGAAATAGCAAATTTAGTTGAAGTATATTTAAAAAATGAAAATTATATAGTTTATAAATATTATTCAGCTAAAGACGTTCTTGATGATATTGATAATTTAGATGTGGATTTAGCAATTTTAGATGTTATGATGCCTGAAATTGATGGCTTTACTTTATGTAATAAAATCAGGGAAAAATATACTTTTCCAATTATTTTTGCAACTGCAAAAGTCGAAGAAATTGATAAAATAAATGGTTTGATGATAGGAGCAGATGATTATGTGACAAAACCTTTTCAACCTTTAGAATTGATTGCAAGAGTAAAAGCACAGTTACGAAGAAGTCAAAAGTATAATAATTCAAATCAAGAAGAAAATATAATTGATTTTAGAGGGATACTTATTAATAAAGATACACACGAATTTTATTTCAATGAAAAAAAGATTGATTTAACAAAGATAGAATTTGAAATATTATGGCTATTATGTGAAAACAGAGGAAAAGTGATTAAAACAGATGAACTATTTTCTAAAGTATGGGGAAGTAAATATTTTGAGAAAGATAACAATACTGTAATGGTACATATAAGACATTTAAGAGAAAAAATGAGTGATATTGGTAAAAAGCCAAAATATATAAAAACTGTTTATGGAGTGGGGTATAAAATTGAAAAATAAATTATTGAAGAAAACCTTTTTAAATTTTGTATTAAAAATATTGATATGGTCTATATGTATGCCATTAGTAATTTTTCTCTTGGTGGCATTAATTGACAGATTAAAGTTTCAATGGTTATATGATCTTTCTCCAGAAATCTACAATAATTTTAGAGAATTCTTTTATAGCATAACAACTGTTAGAACTTTAATAGTTCCTATAGTAATTATTTGGGTGATTGGAACATTAGTATTATTATATAGATTATTAAAGAAGATTTTTGGATATATTGATGATATAGGAAAGGCATCTGAAAATTTAGTGAATAAAGATGTTGAATATATTGAGTTACCAAGTGAATTAGAAGAAATCTCAAAGAGAATGAATCATTTAAAAAGAGAATCACAAAAAAATGAAAAGTTGGCTAAAGAAAATGAAGAAAAGAAAGATGAGTTAATTGTTTATTTGGCTCATGATATTAAAACTCCTTTAACATCAATGATTGGATATTTATCGCTTTTAGATGAAATAGATGACATGCCAAAAAAACAAAGAAAGAATTATATTTCTATTGCATTGGATAAATCTTATAGATTAGAAGATTTAATCAATGAGTTATTTGATGTAGCTAGATTTAATTCTGAAAAAATTATTTTAGAAAAAGAAAAATTAAATCTAAATTTGATGTTGGAACAAATCATTGATGATTTTTATCCTACTTTACGAGAACTAAATAAAAGTATTAAATTGAATTATGAAGAAAAAATTAATATAAATGCTGATCCTGATAAATTAAGTAGAGTGTTTAACAATCTTATAAAAAATGCTATTAGTTATAGTAAGGAAGAAAGTGAAATTGTAATTAATTTAAAAAAAGATACCAATAATGTAGTTGTTGAAGTAATAAATAAAGGAAAACAAATATCAAAAGAAAAATTAAGTAAAATATTTGAGAAGTTTTATAGATTAGATTCTGCAAGAACATCAAGAACTGGTGGAAGTGGTTTAGGACTTTCTATTGCCAAAGATATAGTTGAACTTCATAATGGAACAATAACAGCTGAAAGTAATGAGGAAGAAACAACTTTGCGCGTAACTTTACCATTAAAATAATTTAAGAAGAACTTAAGATTTATTTAAGATAAAATTAAAGAACAATCATTTATAAGTCAGTATAATTTAATTGTATTGATTTTAATGATTGTTTTTTTGTTGATTGGAGGTGTTGCAAATGGCAAGAAAAAGATTAACACAATTATTTCCATTTCTATTACCATTACGAATATGGCAAAGGAACTTATTTTATCAAATTGGAATGAAGTTTGACGGAAATAAGTATTCTAAAAATTTTGGAGAAAAATTAAAATATGAAGTTTGTAAAACAAAAACATTGATGATAAACGAAAATAGTGGACACGATATTATTTATCAAAAAAACAAAGTCGAAAACCTGAAAATAGCAAGTAAAACTATGAATCATATTTTAATATATCCTAATGAAACATTTTCCTTTTGTTATTTAGTTAGAAACAGTAAAAAGTACGGAAAATATAAAGATGGTTTAATATTGGTAGATGGAAAAATAGTAGCAAAAAAAGGTGGAGGGCTTTGTCATTTAAGTAATTTGTTACATTATCTATTTTTGATGAGTCCACTTACTGTTACTGAAAGGCACGGACATAAAGTGAAATCCTTTCCTAATCCAGATAAATCTTCTTTAGAGGGAATTGACGCAACAATTAGTAGTGGTTGGCTAGATTTAAAAGTAAAAAATGAAACTAACAATATATATCAAATAGACATTTCATTTGATGAAGATTATATGTATGGGAAAATATTATCAAATAGTGAATCAAATGTTGATTATAAAATAGTAAATGGAAATTTAAAGTATGTCAAAGAAAATGGAAATATTTATGAATGCGTTGAAGTTATAAGAGTTGAAATAGACAAGAAAACAAGAAAAGAAATCAGAAAAGAGAAATTATATGACGAGAAAGTTCTTATTGAATATGAATTGCCAAGTGATGTTAAAGTAGAGGAGATGTGATTTTTATGAAAAAAACAGTAGCAATTTTATTTGGAGGGTGTTCAAGTGAATATGATATATCACTTGTATCTGCAACTTCCGTAATTAAAAATATCAAAAAAGATAAGTACAATTTATTGATGATTGGAATTACAAGAGATGGTGATTTTTATTTATATAATGGTGATGTGGATAATATTGAAAAAGATGAATGGTTAAATGAAAAGGATACAAAACGAATTACCATTTCAACAAATAGAAGTGATCACGGAATTATAGTTTTAGAAACGAATGAAATTATTAAAATTGATGTTGCTTTTCCAGTATTGCACGGTCAAAACGGAGAAGATGGAAGATTACAAGGACTATTGGAACTTGCAGGAATAAAATATGTTGGGTGTGATATGACTTCATCTGCGATATGTATGGACAAGTATTTAGCACACGAAATTGTTTCTTCAAACGGTTATTTATCACCTATATCTTATTTATTTAATGAAAAAGATAGTTATGAGATGATAGAAAATAAAATTCATAATTTACACTTTCCATTGTTTGTAAAACCTTTGAAAGCAGGATCATCTTTTGGTATTACAAAGATAAAAACAGTAAGCGAATTAAAAGAAGCGTTAAAAGAAGCATTTAAGTATGACAATAAAGTGATTATAGAAGAAAATGTAGATGGATTTGAAGTTGGCTGTGCTGTATTAGGAACAGATAAGTTAATAATTGGTGAAGTAGATGAAATAGAGTTAGAAGATGGCTTCTTTGATTATTTTGAAAAATACAATTTGAAAACAAGTAAAATACATTTACCTGCAAGAATTAGTAAAGAAGAAAGAGAAAAAATTAAAGATACTGCTCTTGCTATTTACAAAATATTAGGTTGTAGTGGTTTTGCAAGAGTTGATATGTTTTACACAAAAGATAAAAAAATCGTTTTCAATGAAGCAAATACTATTCCTGGCTGCACATCACATTCAAGATACCCTAGTATGTTAAAAGAAATTGGTATTCCTTTTGAAGAAGTTATTGATCGTTTAATTGAATTGGGGTGGGAAAAATGAAAAATATAACTTTAAAAAAAAAAGATATTGGAAAAGGAGAATTAGTCCTTATTAACCCAGATTTTACATTAAAAAGTACAATAAATAATCTAGTATCTTTTGATGAAGAATACAACAATATCAAATTAAATAATATTGCAAATTATTCTTTACACTTAATACTGAATAATATAAATGCTGAAAATAAAATAGTCCCTGTAAGTGGGTATAGAACACTTGAAGAACAAAAAGATATATATAATACATCTTTAAAAGAGAATGGCAGAGAATATACGCAAAAATATGTTGCACTACCTAATGCTAGTGAACATCAAACAGGTTTAGCAATAGATTTAGCATTAAATGAGGAAAATATTGATTTTATTTGTCCTAAGTTTCCTTATTATGGTATATGTCAAAGTTTTAGAAATATTGCTCCAAAATATGGCTTTATTGAGAGATATAAAGATGAAAAGAAAGCAATTACGAAAATATCAAAAGAAGAATGGCATTTTCGATATGTTGGTTATCCTCATTCAAAAATAATAACGGAAAAAGATATTTGTTTAGAAGAATATATAGATTTTTTGAAAGATTTTATATATCCAAATAAGCCTTTAATTTATGAAGAATATAAGATATTTTTCATTCCTTATAAAGACGAAAGTATTAGTTTAGAAATGGAGGAAAATTATAATATTTCTGGAAACAATGTAGATGGATTTATTTTAACTATCAAAGGAGAAAAATAATGAGTAAAAAAATAAATATTGATATATGGAGATTTATAGTATCATTTTTAATTGTTGCTATACATATCTCACCATTTGCCAAAATTAGTCCTGAATTTGATTTCTTCTTTACAAGAATATTAGGAAGAATAGCAGTTCCTTTATTTCTAATGATAACTGGATATTATATATTGGATAGGTCTTTAAAAGATAAACAAGTTTTAGTTGACTATACAAAGAAAATACTGAAAATTTATTTTCTTTGCATATTACTTTATTTACCAATAAATATCTATATGGGTAGTTTTAAAAACATTGATATTATTACGATATTAAAAGATGTTTTTATAAATGGAACATTATATCATTTATGGTATTTTCCAGCACTTATTGTTGGAGTGTGGATTACATATTATTTAGTTAAAAAATTAGGACGAAAAAAGGCTTTAATTACAGCGATATTATTATACATAATAGGCGTGTTTGGAGATAGTTATTATGGCATAACTATTATGAATCAGATTACAAAAAATATATATGAATTTATGTCTAATATTTTTGATTATACGAGAAATGGTTTATTCTATGTACCAATATTTATATGTTTAGGGCATATTGTAAAGGCAAACACAAGAAAAAGTACAAAGTTTAATTTATTATATGTTTTATTATTTTTTGTTTTTATGAGTGTGGAAGGAAGTATTTTACATTATTATAATTTACAAAGACACGATAGTATGTATTTGTTTTTAATTCCACTTATGTATTTCTTGTTTTGCTATTTAATGGATTATAGTAAAACATCAAACAAAAAGATAAGAAATATTGCAACATATATTTATATTTTCCACCCACTTTTTATTGTAGGAATTAGGTTTATTTCTGGCATTATTGGAATGGATAAAATATTTGTTGAAAATAATTTAATACTTTATCTGTTGGTTTGTATATCAACAACAATATTTGCCTTTTTAATAGAAAAAATAAAGGAAGTAGTAAAAAATGAAAGAAAATAATTTGTTAAAAGATAGAGCATGGATTGAAATAGATTTAGATAATTTAGTAAATAATATAAATGAAATAAAAAAAATAATTTCCACAAAAACAAAAATAATGGCAGTTATAAAAGCAAATGCTTATGGACACGGAGCATTATTGATAGCAAGAAGATTATTGGAAATTGGTATAACTGATTTTGCAGTAGCCACATTAGAAGAAGGTATATATTTAAGAAAAAATAATATACAAGGTAATATTTTAATATTAGGTTTTACTAATTTTGATGATTTAAAATATGTTATAAAATATGATTTAATTCAAACTATTATAGATTATGATTATTCTGAAAGGATAAAAGAGTTAAATCTTAATGAGAAATTAAAATGCCATATAAAAATAAATACTGGTATGAATAGATTAGGAGAAAAATATAATCATTTAGATAAATTATATAAAATTTACGAAAATGAAAAATTAAATATTTTAGGAACATTTAGTCATTTATGCGTTGCAGATTCTAACACGAAAGAAGATATTGATTTTACTAATCGACAAATAGAATTATTTAATGAAACTATAAAAAGAATTAAAACAAAAGGATATGATACTGGAAAAGTGCATTTACAGAGTAGTTATGGTGTAATAAATTATACTGGATTAGACTATGATTATGTGCGAGTTGGTATTCTTATGTATGGAATAAATAGTTCATACGAGTCATATCAATTAACACATTTGAACTTAAAACCTGTTTTGTCATTGAAAGCTAGAATTACAAGTGTAAAAGAAATATATAAAAACGATTCTGTTAGTTATGGAAGAACATATATTGCAACAGAAAATAGAAAAATTGCTTCTGTATCAATAGGATATGCAGATGGAATACCAAGAAATTTATCTAACAAAAATATGCAAGTCAAAATAAATGAAAGTTATGGTACTGTGATAGGTAGAATTTGTATGGATCAATTACTAATTGATATTTCTGATATATCAAATGTAAAAGTTGGCGATATTATAACAATTATAGGAGAAGATGATAATCTTACTGCTGAACAAGTCGCTGATAAAGCAGATACTATAACAAATGAATTGCTATGCAGACTTGGAGATAGACTAGCAAGAATTATTGTCTGATTTTTTGAAAAGAATTTATAATTATTGTATAATAATAGAGTGGAGGGGTATGTTATGCACAGAATAGAAGCATATATAAGATTAGGTTTAATTTTTGTTGTTATCATAAGTATTTTATATTTACCAATATTATTTAAGTTGAAGAAAAAAGGGATAAGTCCAACAAGACAAGTGAGTTATATAGGTCTAGTTTGTTCTATATTTCTCATAGTATTTGCAACAATGTTATTTATGCCGATTTCATTTAATTCGACACATACATTAAATATTATTCCTTTTAATTGGAATGAAATTGGAATATATCAGTTTGTTGTTGAGAAAATTCCAAATATCCTATTATTTATTCCGTTTGGCTTTTTTATTCCGGCAGTTTATAAAAGTAAAAGAAATATATGGAAAACTATGCTAATTGTATTTTTAACAACTTTTGGAATAGAGTTTTTACAGTATTTTATGGGTACACCAACAATATGAAGATGTGGACTAGTTTCGTCATAATGAATAATCGCACTGGCTATTTTAAAGTTTGGTAGTTGCTCCTCTAAATCACTCACTTGTTCTTTAAAAACATTAGTCATTTTATGTTTGAAATTATCATCTTTCGTATCCCAATATTTTTTATCTCCAAGTTCAATAATAATTTCACAAGCAAGGTCATTTTTAGAATTATCACTTATCTTTTTGAAATAATCAGTAATCTTTCTATCATCTCTTGTTTGCCTAGAATTATATTCATCTACTGCCTCTTTAAATTCTTTCTCATAAAGTTTTTTTACATCATCATAAAGAGAAGAAGTACCTCTTATTATTTCAATTAGTTCTGTATTATTATCATATTTACGATAATTATGTTTATCAACTCTTGATAAGCCTCTTGCATTTTGAATTGCATTGTTAGATAAAGAGGTCGAGCCAGAAGCATTACTCTTTGCCATATTTCTTGATGACGGTTTTCTGTTTTTATCACTACCAAGATGTAGTGAATAAGATAAGGTACTCATTTATTTTTACCTCCTTTCATAGATATATTTTGGCTCTGACAAAATATTTAACCCCCTAGGTATTTTGACGTAAACATCAAAATAACCTGTGGGCTAGGGATATTCCCTAGAACCCTTTTAGACTTATTCCATATTGTTTTAAAACTTCGTAATAAAACAAAATTCCATAAGTCTTATAAAATGCTATCGCCACTTTCATTTGCTTTCGCAAACAAAACGTGCCACGCATTTTATTCTTCTTCATATACTGTACATTCTTCTAACCCAATTTCATTGGCTGGTTTTACTTTTGCAAATGATACTCCACTTACCATTTCCTCTCTAGTAATTACCCCATCTGTTTTATCAGGAATATATTTAAACACTGCCTCATTATCTTCTAGTAAAGTTCCATCATCTTTAACAACATATAATACCCCAATATCATATTCTTTCATTTTTACATCAGGATCTATTTTACGGTAATCTTCCATAGGGAATACTCTAACAATTGCTTTATTATCTTCTTTAAAATCGAAATAAAACACCTGTTTTTCTGTATTATAAATTGCTTGGTAAAACTTAACATCATAGAATTGTCTTAATCTCAATATATGTTGCCATACCTCATTTTCATCTTTATACTCACTAAAACGAATAGAGCCTATAACGTTTCCAAATACTGCTGTTTCATTTTTATCAAGAAAACCATTTCTATATAAATCATTCATAGAGTTAGCGACTGACTCTCTAAATCTAACAAAATCTACTACACAAAATTTATTATTAAATTGTTTTAAAGTGATTTCTTCAACATAATTCATAATCAAATCGGCTTTTTCTTCTCTTGTAAAATCTTTCCAACGTTTATTATATTCTTTAAACTTTTCAGGGTATTTAATTGAATTGATGTAGTCTATATCTCGTTTGATAAGTATATCTTCAGGAGTAAATTTTAACTCATCACAGATTTCTGATTCACTTAATTTTTCTTCTAGATTAGCAATAGTATTTTCTACTTTTTTACGTTCTACATCATATTCTTCTAAAGTAAATACCTCATTAACGTATGCCTCTCTAATTCTTTTGAACTTATCTTTTTCTTTCTTTAATTCTGCCTCAATTTCTTCTTTTGGGTTTTCTATTTTTTGCTTAATCATTGGTAGGAAAAACTGATTAACAACACTATCATATTCCACAATGTCATCTATAAATTGACTGATATATTCTTCTACTACTGCCTCTTTTATAGTAAGTTTACAATCGTTACAATAGTAATAAAAATACGAATTACCATTTTTCTTGGTTGTTGCTTTTCCACCTAATATTCTGCCACATTTAGGGCATTTTAACTTTTGCAAGAACAAATAAGTAAGTGTTCTTTGATAAGACCTAGAATTCTTTTTCTGTTGCACCTGACATTCCTCCCACAATTCTTTTGATACTAAAGGCTCTACAACATCTTTGTAGTAAGTAGGGTGTTTTGTCCTTTTACCATGAACAAAATCTCCTTTATAGATTTCATTTTCTAATATTTTTAGAATTGTCGTATCATACCAATTTGTTTTTCCTAATACTTTTTCTTCATTAAAAATATTTTTTATTTTTTGATAAGATAGACCACTATGATATAAGTCAAAAATTCTAATGACAACATCTTTTGTTTTCATGTCAGGTACTAAAGTTTTATCTTTTCTAGTGTAACCTAAAGGGGCTTTATGAGGAATATGTCCTGCTTTAATTGCACCAGCAAGTCCAACCTTTGTTCTTTCGCTAGTCCTTTCAATTTCTTGTTGGCTAACTGATGTTAAAATACGACTTATCATCTTACCATTTGCACTAGTAGTATTTATATCATCATTAGCACAGTCTAAATATGCTTCATTTTCTTCTAAAAACTTTAAAATGTTTTCCCAGTCATAAACAGAACGTGTAAGTCTATCTAGTTTTAAAACTACTATGGTGTTACATTTTCTATCTTTTATATCTTGTAATAATCTTTCAAATTCTGGACGTTTATTACCCGTTTTAGCACTTATTCCAGCGTCTTGGTACACATCATATATCTCATAACCTTTGTACTCACACATAGCCCTTAAACGTTTTTCTTGTTCTGGTAAACTAAACCCCTCTCTTGCTTGGTCTTCTGTTGATACTCTAATATATATTCCTGCAACCTTTTTCACATCATCATACATTAATTATCATCTCCCTTTTTTCTTGTTTTCAAAAAAAGAGGAGTCAAAAACTACTAGTTAAACACTAACGGTATTTGACTCCTCATATAAAATATTTACTACTAATTTTAAAGTATCAATAAATCGTTCTTTCATAAAGTACCCCATTTCTAAAAATAACGATACTGCATGTCATTTATTGATGTCTTATTCTACAATATTTTACAAGATTTGTCTATACCCCATTTGTAGGGAATAGTTAGTGTGATTTAATGTAGTTTTCAAGTTCTGCTAGTTTAATCTTTTTACTCAAGTTATTAATATAGATTTCATTAGAGTAATTAAAAGCAAGAAAAGTCATATCATTAATAATAATTCTGTGTGGTTCAATGTAACTTAAATTAGTTTTATCAATTCTTCTTATACTACCATTTATAAACGTTGGAGTAGCATTACAAAAATCACAGATAATCTCTAATCGTTTTCTTAAAGACTCCTCCATATCAATTTCTTGTTTGATTACATTAATCATAAGCACCAACCTTTCTTCTAGGTTGATTTTTTCATATAAACGAAAAAATCAATCATTTCTGATTGATTCCTATATCAAAAGTTCGAATAGTTCGAACAGATTTCCCAATGGTGGAGCTGAGGAGAATCGAACTCCTGTCCGAAAATAGAGCTACATAAACTTCTACAAGTTTAGTTAACTAATTTCATTCATATACTATCCAAGTAGTTAACGACCAAGATAATATATTATCCCTTTAATTCTTTCTATTTTCTGGGAAGAAAATAGCTATAACCTATAAAATATGAACCTTCGATTATTTCCTAGGTAAGAAATAAAAGAAAGCGCAGGCCTTTATATTATTAGGCAAATGCTACAGCTTGGTTTCCACCAAACATGTTAGCAACTGCATTTTTAATTTTGTTTGCGTTTATTTTTTTGTGCCCGTGACGTGGACATTCGACTTGCCATCTATGCTCTACTATTCCCGTCGAAACCGTGTCAGCCCCAGATAGATAGAGTATATCATATTTTCTTACAAAAATCTATATGTAAAATTGTGCAAAACTTAATAATATGTGCATAAAAATTATATGGTTTATGGTATAATATGTTTTGGGAAGGTGATAGATTGATGGAACAATGGAAAGATTTTAAAGAAGGTGCATGGTGTAATGAAATTAATGTTAGCGATTTCATTAAGAAGAACTATGTAGCTTACGATGGTGATGAATCATTTTTAAGTGGTCCTACGGAAAAAACAAAACGTGTTTTAAAAGTATATGAGGATATGTGTAAAGAAGAAGTAAAAAAACATGTTATTGATATTGATGTAGATCATCCAGCAGGAATTAATGCTTTTGAACCTGGATATATTAGTGAAGATGATGATGTAATTGTAGGTCTTCAAACAGATAAATTAGGTAAGAGAAGTATCGTTCCTAAAGGTGGAATAAAGATGGTTTATCAAGAGCTTGAAGCTTATGGATATAAAATGAATGAAGCTCTTGAAAATTTTATTAAAGGGACTAATTTAGTAAAAACTCATAATGATGGAGTTTTTGATGCTTATACTAGTGAAATTAGAAAAGCTCGTCATAATAAATTATTAACTGGTCTTCCTGATGCTTATGGTCGTGGAAGAATCATTGGTGATTATCGTAGAATTGCTCTTTATGGTATTGATTATTTAATGGAACAAAAGAAGAGTGACTGGGATAATATGAAAATCACAGTAATGGATGATGAAACTATCCGTTTACGTGAAGAAATTTCTATGCAATATAAAGCTTTAAAAGAAATTAAAGATATGGCTGCAAGATATGGTTTTGATATTTCTTTACCAGCTAAAAATGCTAAAGAAGCAGTTCAATGGACTTACTTTGGTTATTTAGCAGCTATTAAAGAAGATAATGGTGCTGCTATGTCTTTAGGTAGAGTAGATGCCTTCTTTGATATTTATTTTGAAAGAGATTTTAAGAATGGTACTTTAACTGAAGAAGAAGCTCAAGAAATTATTGATCATTTTGTTATTAAATTAAGAGCTGCTCGTCATTTAAGAACACCTGATTATGATGAATTATTTTCTGGAGATCCAACTTGGGTAACCTGTTCTTTAGGTGGTGTTACTACTGAAGGTAAGTCTATGGTTAATAAGACTTCTTTCCGTATCGTTCATACATTAGAAAATTTAGAGAGTGCTCCAGAACCAAATATGACTATTTTATGGGCTCAAAATTTACCAGAGGCTTGGAAGAAATATTGTGCTAAAGTTAGTATCGCAACAGATTCTATTCAATATGAAAATGATGATGTTATGCGTCCAAGCATGGGAGATGATTACGCAATTGCTTGTTGTGTATCTGCAATGCGTGTTGGTAAAGATATGCAATTCTTTGGAGCTCGTTGTAACTTAGCTAAGACATTACTTTATGCTATTAATGGTGGTGTTGATGAAGTTAAACGTGAATTAGTTATTCCTGGATTTGAAAAGATGACTGATGAAGTACTTGACTATGATAAAGTTAAAGATGCTTACTTCAAAATGATGCATGAAGTTGCTAGAATCTATTCTGATGCTATGAATATTATCCATTACATGCATGATAAATATGCTTATGAAGCAGGTCAAATGGCATTACATGATACTTATGTAAATCGTTTAATGGCTTATGGTGTTGCCGGTTTCTCTGTAGCAGTAGATTCACTTTCTGCAATTAAATATGCAAAAGTTAAACCAATTCGTGATGAGGATGGAATCACTGTTGATTTTGAAATCGAAGGAGATTTCCCTAAATATGGTAATGATGATGATAGAGTAGATGAAATTGGAAAAGAAATATTAGATGTATTCTATAAAGAATTAAGTTCTCATCCTTGCTATAGAAATGCTCATCCAACATTATCAGTACTTACTATTACATCTAATGTAGTATATGGTTCTAATACTGGTGCTACTCCTGATGGTAGAAAAGCTGGTGTTGCTTTTGCTCCAGGGGCTAATCCAATGCATGGAAGAGATCAAAGTGGTGCTATTGCTTCATTAAACTCTGTTGCTAAATTAGACTGGGCAAATTGTTGCCGTGATGGTATTTCTAATACCTTCTCTGTTGTACCTAGTGCTTTAGGACAAACAAAAGATGAAAGAGTAGAAAACTTAGTTAACTTAATGGATGGATACTTTGTTCAAGGAGCACATCACTTAAATGTTAATGTATTAAACCGTGAAATGTTAGTAGATGCTATGAACAATCCTGATAAATATCCATTACTTACTATTCGTGTTTCTGGATATGCAGTACGTTTTAATAAATTAACTAGAAAGCAACAAGAGGAAGTTATTGCTAGAACATTCCATGAGAAAATGTAATTATGAAAGCAAGTATTGATTCGATAGAAACATTTGGATTAGTTGATGGTCCTGGTATACGATGTGTAGTCTTCTTTAATGGATGTATGTTACGATGCAAATATTGTCATAATCCTGAAATGTGGAAGAAGAGAGAAGAAAATTATACGCCAGAGGAATTAGTAAAGAAAATTAAGAGGTGTGAACCTTACTTTAAGAAAAATGGTGGAGTTACTTTTTCTGGAGGAGAACCTTTATTACACAGTGAATTTATTATTGAAGTTTGTAAACTATTAAAAAAAGATAATATTCATATTGCGATAGATACTTCTGGTGTTGGATTGGGTGATTATCGTGAACTTTTATCTTACGTCGATTTAGTTCTTTTAGATATTAAACATACTGACCCAGAAGAATACCACAATATTACTGGTCTAGAAATGAAGGAAGTGGAACATTTTATTGATGTTTGCAACGAGATGAATAAAAAGATTTGGATTCGTCAAGTTATTGTTCCAGGTATTATGGATAATTATGAATATATGGATAGTTTAGTAAATTATTTACAACATATCCATAATGTTGAAAGAGTAGATTTTCTTCCATTCCATCGTTTAGGACGTGAAAAATATATTAAATTAGGGCTTTCATATCCATATGAAGATAAACAGGATATGGATAAAGAAAAGTGTAATCAATTATATGATTATTTTAAAGAAAGATATTTTAAATAATATCTTTTTTTGTTATACTGTTTTTAATAAAAGGAGTCTTATTATGCGGAAGAGTATCGTTTCAGAAATTTATTTAACTTCCAAATTTGTATCTAGAGAGTCTTGGCATTCTATGCTTTTAAAACTCTCTAGTTATTTAGGCTCTTTTTCTCGTTTTCAAATATTTGTTGTTTGCGATATGAATAAAATTCATTATTATGTTCGTACAGAAGAAGTTTTGCCAACTGTATTAGGAGAATTGTCTGATTTTCTGTTCAAGGTTTCAGATATTCATTGGTCGTTTGCTTATGAGCGTGGTTTACCTTATATAAATCAGTTGACAGATACAATTGTTGATCTTATGGATAGAGAATCATTAAAGAAATCTCGTAATATTAAAATGTTAGAACTATATTTTCGTAATGTTACTGGTGATAAACTTCTTAGTCGTGGTTATTTATATATAAGTGAACGGGACAGTGTTATTCGTCGTAAGTTATTTAAAAGCTTACCAGAGGTATTACTTAGTGTTGATTTTTCGAAAAACAAAAAATATATCTATCAGTCTCAACCTAAATATTTAGATTTCCAAAAAGCTCTACCATTGTTGCAAAGTGAGTCTGTTCAAGCTTTACTTTCTGTTTCCACCTTTCCTTATTTTTCTAAGGATTATTATTTAAACTTATCTACCTATTCTTTTGATAAACATTCTCTTATTGTAGGGTCTAGTGGTAGTGGTAAGTCTAAGTTTATTAGTTTGCTTATCAGTCGATTAGCAACAACGCTTGATTATAAATTGAAATATAAAATTGTTGTTATTGATCCACATGCTTCTTTAGAAGAAGATATTGGTGGTTTACCTAATAGTTCTATTGTTGATTTTCAATCCATTGAACAAAGTATTAATTTGTTTGTTAATTCTACGGATAATGTCGTGGTTGCTTCAGAATTATTGATGTCTTTACTTTCTTCTTATATGAGCGATTTATATAATTCTAAGTTAGAAAGAGTTTTACGCCATAGTTTATTATTGCTTTTATATCATAATAGTTTTAGTTTTAAACATTTACGTAAGTTATTATTAGAGGTTGAGTACCGAGAATCTTTGTTATCAGAGAAATTGCCAGATAGTATTTATAGTTTCTTTTTGACTGATTTTAATGAAATGAAAAATAAGTATTATAATGAGGCAATTGCTCCTATTATTGCTTTTCTAGATGAGATGGAATTAATTCCTGTCTTTCAAGAGGAAAATACTAATGCCTCATCTTTACAAGATGTTATTCAGAAAAGTTTTCTAACTTTGTTTTCTTTAAATCGTAATGTATTGGGAGACTCTTGTGTTAAGACGATTTCTGGTCTTATTATGCAGCAATTAATGGCATTGATTCAAGAAAGAAAAATAGATGAACATATTATATTTATTGTAGATGAGGTTTCTACGATAGAAAATCCTATTTTGCTTAAATTTTTATCAGAGGCACGAAAATTTGGGTTATCTTTAATTTTAGCACAACAATATTTTGAGCAGATTAGTAAAGAATTACAAGATGCCATTTTTGCTAATGTAGTTAATTATTATGTATTTAGGGTTTCTAGAAGAGATGCTACTATATTATCTAGTAATATATCTATGAAATTATCTCGTGATGATAATGAAGAAAATCGTATATTGATGTTAATTAATTTAGGCGATAGAGAATGCGTTGTACGTCTTGGAAGTCGAGGTGTGTTGCTTCCAGCGTTTAAAGGAAGAACTGTTGATTTTGTTCCTATTAAAGGAGTTAAGAAAACAAAGATATCT
>ULXI01068579.1_pt1 | contig 17587 bp, 13 predicted proteins | sample 1961181 | NCBI WGS metagenome assembly ULXI01 (sample SAMEA4835835, study PRJEB28245) | human gut metagenome | biome: gut microbiome; material: fecal sample | place: Denmark | collected 2008 | reverse complement strand
CCCGCAAAACAGCCCGAACGCCAGCCGCCCAAACAGCAGCAAAAGCGCCCCCGCCCCCAACAGAACCCCCAAAAGCCGGGGTACCGTTCCAGCGCGCCACAGGTGCAGCGCCGCGTTACCCGCGCGGAACAGCTGCGAATCCGCCGCCGCAAGGCCATCATCGGGGTGCTGTGCGTTTTGGCAGTGCTGGTGGTCGGCATTGTGCTTTCCATCAACCTGTTGTTCAAGGTGACGGATTTCCGGGTGGAAAATGCGGATCGCACCACCCCCGCCAATACCGGCATTTATACCGAACAACAGCTGATCGATGCAACCGGCATTCAGGTGGGGGATAACCTGTACGGTTTTTCCACCAAAGAAAAATCTGACCAGCTGTTGGCGCAGATGCCGTACCTGGATGTGGCAGTCGTCACCCGCCAGGCCCCCGGCACCGTGATCATCCGGGTGCAGCCTGCGGTGGAACGCTTTAAGATGGAGTATTCCGGCAGCTGGCTGGTGCTGAGCGAACAGCTGAAAGTGCTGCGTGTGGAGCCGGCAGAGCCGGATAATCTGGTGCAGCTGGATGCCCTGCTGCCAGAGGGCGCGGCCACCACGCCGGGCAGCTTCCTGACACTGGATGCCCCCAGCGAGCCGACCACCCTGGCAACGGCCATGCCAAGCGGCACCGCAACGCCGGAAAATGCAGACGAAGCCGATACGGCACAGGAGACCCCCAACGAGGTGCTGAACGAACTGCTGGGCGAACTGGACCAGTATGGCCTGCTGGATGGCACCACGGTGCTGACCATGCAGAACATGACCGAGCTGAGCTTTTTGTATCAGGGCCGTGTGTCGGTCCAGCTGGGCACGGCAAACAATCTGGATTACAAGATCCGGTTTGCCGCCTATATCATTCTGGATACTGGTGGCGATGGCCTGGCAAGCAGTGACCGCGGTACGCTGGATGTTTCGGACCAGCAGACGGACGGCACCATTCAGCCGCGCTTTTTGCCGGCGGAAAACCCTGTGGCCACCCCGGAGCCGACCCCGGAACCTCCGGCAGAGGATACCACGGATGCTGCCGCCGATGCAGCGGCAGATGGTGCAGACCTGACTGCCGATGCGCCCCAAGATGACACCCAAAGCCAGGAATAAAAGAACAACCGATCCTGCCGATGCCGTTTCCAAGCGGTGCGGCAGGACTTTTTTTATCGCTGCCTGTAACAAAACGGCGGCCGCAGCCACCAATATCATGTAAGGCGCCTGAACAAAGCGAAAGGAGGTGGGCCAAAGCATGAAACTGCCGGAGCTGGAGGAACTGTACCGGCGCTACCGGATGGATCTGTACCGCTACCTCTGCTTTTTGACCCACGACCCTGTGCAGGCGGAAGACCTGTTGAGCGAAACCTTTGTGCGGGTCATCAAGCGGCTGCCCACTTTCCGTGGAGAGTGCGAGGTAAAGACCTGGCTGTTTGGCATTGCACGCAATATCTGGCTGGAAAGCCTGCGCAGGCGGCACCAGTCCGTCAGCCTGGACGATTTGATGGAACGCTACATAACCGATGATGCACTGACCGAAACCACCGCCGCCCGCCAAAAGCTGCGCCGCGTGCAGGCTTTGCTGCAGCAAAAGGACGAGCGCACCCGCAGCGTGGTATACCTGCGGGCACAGGGGTATTCGTACCAGGAAATTGCCCAAAAACTGCAAATAACCGAAGCATCCGCGCGGGTGGTGGAGCACCGTACCCGCGCCTGGCTGAAAGCAACCCTGCAAAAGGAGGGATACGACGAATGACGCAAGAAAAAGAAACAAACCGGCAAGCAGAACAGGGAAAAGCAGAAACCGAAATTCCCTGCGCGGTCTGCCGGGATTTGATCCCACTGGTGCAGGATGGCGTTGCCAGCCCGGAAAGTGAAGCGCTGGTAAAAGCCCACCTGCAAACCTGCCCGGAATGCCGCACCCTGTGGCAGGCGGGCGGCGGGCAGGCCCTGCCACAAAGCCTGCCCGCACCCGATGATGCCCGCCTACTGCAAAAGATCCGTCACAAATACAATACCGGCCTGCTGATGTTTGCAGCGCTGGGCATGGGCTTTGGGGTGCTGACAAGTTACGGCGAACATTCCAACTGGATCATCCTGATTTTCCCGTTTGTGTGTGCTGCGGCCGTGTATCAGGACCCCCAGATGTGGAAGCTGCTGATGGCAGTGGGGGAGAGCATTGCCCTTTGCGCGCTGCTGCGGACCTTCGTGCGTTATTGGCAGTATGGGGCCACCCTGATGGAGTACCCGGTCACCCTAATTGTGTACAGCGTTTTTATGCTGGGGCTGTGCGGCGTTGGCTGCCTGATTGGCTGGCTGCTGAACTATGCCATCGGGAAAGGAGAGAAAAAACATGAAAGTGAAAAGTAAGCGGAAGATGGCGGGCATTCTGGCGGCGGTGCTGATTGCTTTGGTGCTGCTGGCCTTTGACTGCATCAACGGCGACCCCATCAGCGAGCGCTGGGCCATGCACCGGGCCATACAGTTTGCGGAAAAACTTTACCCGGACCAGACTTTTACGGCAGAAAACGCAGGTTCGATGCGGGGATTCTGCTATACAGTAAGCGTGCAATCCCAGCAAAGCCGGGATACCCGGTTCTATGTGGAAACGAGTTTCTGGCTCTTTACCAGCGATACTCCTACCGTTGACCACACCCAGTATGTGGATGCCCGGCTCAACACTGCATGGCGTATGGACGAGGAAGCGCGGGCTGACCTGGCACCGGCCCTGGTCGATGCCCTGCCGGAATACGATATTCCCTACGATGAAAAGCAGCAATGCGTGATGGTGATTCTGCCGTATGAATCAGGGAAAAATATCTCTGATCTGGGCATGGAATACCAGCAGTGGCTGACATTGGACGCCCCGTTTGAAAAGGAGATTCTGCAGCATGTACCGGCCAAGCTGGCGGTCACGATTGAAACCACATCGCAGCCCCAGCGCGCGGATTTCCAGCCTGCCCTGCAAAAAATAAAAGCCGCCTGCGAAGCAAACGGCTACAATTTTGCCACCTATAATGTGACCATGATCCAGCGGAATATCCCCTATGAGACCGCTCTTGCCCAATGCATAGAATCCGGCGATGTGGCGGCGGGGGAGATTTGAAGCATGAATCATTTACGGTGCGGTAGGGCGGAATGCCCTCATCCCGCCGTGATGTATGATGGAATATAATCCCCCTAAAACTCAAAAAGGCTGCTCCTTCAACCGAAGAAGCAGCCTTTCGCTTATTCATCCAATCATGATGCTATCGTAATCTTATAATTCCTCAAGCCCAAATAAATCAAACATTCAGCTCCACATGCTGGCCAAGATCCTCTTTGTTGGCGTCCAGCACGGGACGGATAACTTCGGCCAGGAACTCTTCCACCTGCTGCGGGGCGCGGCCGGTGAAATCTTCGGGGCTCAGCTCGGCCTCGATCTCCTCGCGGGTCAGACCGAATGCAGGGTCAGCTTCCACGCGGGCAATCATATCATTGGGCTTGCCCTCCTGCTTGACCACAGCGGCAGCGGCCACAGCGTGCTCGCGCAGGCGCTCGTGCAGTTCCTGGCGGTCACCGCCTTTCTTGACGGCTTTCATCATGATGTTCTCGCTGGCCATGAACGGCAGCTCAGCCATCACGCGGCTGCGGACAACCTTGGGGTAAACCACCAGCCCGTCCGAAACATTCAGCAGAATGTTCAGGATGGCATCAGCGGCCAAAAATCCCTCAGCCATGGCGATGCGCTTGTTGGCGGAATCGTCCAGCGTGCGCTCAAACCACTGGGTGCCGGCGGTGATGGCAGGGTTCAGCACATCCACCATCAGGTAGCGGGAAAGCGCGCAGATGCGTTCGCAGCGCATGGGGTTGCGCTTGTACGGCATGGCGGAAGAACCGATCTGGTTCTTTTCAAACGGCTCCTCCATCTCCTTAAAGTTGGCCAGCAGGCGGATGTCGGTGGCCATCTTCATGGCGCTCTGGGCAAGACCGGCAATGGCGGAAAGCACATTGTAGTCCACCTTGCGGCTGTAGGTCTGGCCGCAGACGGGCACGACCTTGTCAAAGCCCATCTGGGCGCACACATCGGCTTCCACTGCCTTGACCTTGGCAGAATCGCCGTTGAACAGCTCAATAAAGCTGGCCTGGGTGCCGGTGGTACCCTTAACGCCGCGCAGGGCCAGCTGGCTGATCTGGTGGTCAATCTCCTGCAGGTCCATGTAGAACTCGTTCATCCACAGGGTAGCGCGCTTGCCAACGGTGGTCAGCTGGGCGGGCTGGCAGTGGGTATAAGCCAGGCAGGGCATATCCTTGTACTGCTCGGCAAAATCGGCCAGGTTGGCCAGCACGCCGATCAGCTTTTTGCGCACCAGCTGCAGGCCTTCGCGCATGATGATAACATCGGTGTTATCGCCAACATAGCAGCTGGTAGCACCCAGGTGGATGATACCCTTTGCCTTGGGGCACTGCAGGCCGTAAGCGTAAACATGGCTCATGACATCGTGGCGCACCAGCTTTTCGCGGGCAACGGCTTCCTCGTAATTGATGTCATCCTTATGGGCTTCCAGCTCGGCAATCTGTTCATCGGTAATGTCCAGGCCCTGCTTCTGCTCAGCCTTGGCCAGCGCAATCCACAGCCTGCGCCAGGTGCGGAACTTGTTATCGTCCGAGAAAGTATACTGCATCTCATCGGAAGCATAACGGGTGGAAAACGGAGAAATATAACGATCATGTGCCATTGGTCGGGTTTCCTTTCTTACAGCATGTCTTACAGTTTGAAGTAGTTCACGCCGCCTTCAAAAATCGGCTGGTACTTGTCGCCGGTAACGTTTTTGTACAGGCTGTCGCCGCTGCGCTCAGAATGGCCCATCTTGCCGAACACGCGGCCGTCCGGGCTGGTAATGCCCTCAATGGCCAGCACGGACCCGTTGGGGTTGTAGCGCATATCCATGGTGGGCACGCAGTTCAGGTCAACATACTGGGTGGCAACCTGGCCGTTGTTGATCAGCTGCTGCAGCAGGCCGTCATTGCAGACAAAGCGGCCTTCGCCGTGGCTGATGGCGATCAGGTGTTCATCATCCACATTGCATTCGCTCAGCCAGGGGCTCTTGTTGGAAGCTACGCGGGTGCGCACCAGCATGCTCTGGTGGCGGTGGATGGTGTTAAAGGTTAGGGTCGGGTCGTTCTCGGTAATCGGGCGGATCTCGCCATAAGGCACAAGGCCCAGCTTAATCAATGCCTGGAAGCCGTTGCAGATGCCGAGTGCCAGGCCGTCACGCTGGTTCAGCAGACGGTTGACGGCATCGGCCACAGCGGGGTTGCGGAAGAACGCCGCAATGAACTTGGCGGAGCCGTCCGGCTCATCGCCGCCGGAAAAACCGCCCGGCAGCATCAGAATCTGGCTCTGGTCAAGCTCTTTCACCAGGGCTTCGCAGCTGGCGGCAACGTCGGCGGGGGTCAGGTTCTTCAACACCAGAATGTGCGGGTCGCCACCGGCGCGGCGGAATGCGCGTGCAGTGTCGTATTCGCAGTTGGTGCCGGGGAACACAGGGATGATAACGCGCGGGGTGGCCAGGCGCACAGCCGGGGCAACGCGCTGGAAGCAGTTGACCTTGTATTCCAGGGATTTAACTTCCTCGCCAGCCTTGAGGTAGGGGAAGACAGGCTGCAGCTTTGCTTCCCATACATCCTGCAGGTGCTGCAGGTCGATGTTTTCGCCGTTGACGTTGATGACGTAATCCACGGTGGTGGAACCGAGGAATTCACCGGCAGAAGCATCCAGAAGCTCCAGAATAACTGCGCCATAGCAGGGCTTGAACAGGTCGTCCAGGTTGATATCGCGGCTCAGGGACAGGCCCACGTGGTTGCCGACGCACATCTTGAACAGTGCTTCGGCAACGCCGCCGTAACCCGGCGTTGCTGCGGCCAGCACCTTGCCTTCGTCGATCATCTGCTCCACGATCTTGTAGATGGAAAGCAGGCTGCCGATCTCCGGCATGCCGTCCTTGTACTGCGGCTTCAGGATGACAACAGAGCTGTTGGCTTTCTTGAACTCAGGGCTCATGACGTTGGCGGTGTTGCCAATGGCGGTGGCAAAGCTGACCAGCGTGGGGGGAACATCCAGGCCTTCAAAGCTGCCGGACATACTGTCCTTGCCGCCGATGGAAGCAATGCCAAGGCCCATCTGGGCATCCAGCGCGCCAAGCAGGGCGGCCAGCGGCTTGCCCCAGCGTTCGGGGGCAGTGTTCAGGTGCTCAAAATATTCCTGGAAAGTCAGGTACATATCCTTGTGGCGGAAACCGGCGCAAACCAGTTTGGTCACGCTTTCCACAACGGCCATGTAAGCGCCGCGGTAGGGGTCCGCTTCAGTCAGATAGGGGTTAAAGCCCCAGGCCATGCCGGAGCAGGTGGTGGTTTCGCCATCCACCGGCAGTTTGGCAGCCATGGCCATGGTGGGGGTCAGCTGGTATTTACCGCCGTAAGGCATCAGCACGGTGGAAGCACCGATGGTGGAGTCAAACCGCTCGCCCAGGCCTTTCTGGCTGCAAACGTTCAGGTCGCCAACCAGGTTTTCCAGCTTTTCGGCAAAGGTGGAACCGGCCCACTGGGGCTGCCATACCGTGCCGGGCAGAACATGTACATCGGCATGGCGCTCGGCACCGTTGGAATTCAGGAACTCGCGGGAAAGGTCCACGATGGCAACGCCGTTCCAGTTCTCGCGCATCCGCTTTTCCTCGGTAACGGTAGCAACCACGGTGGCTTCCAGGTTTTCCTCATTGGCAAGGGCAATGAACTTTTCGGCATCCTCAGCGGCAACGGCAACAGCCATGCGCTCCTGGCTTTCGCTGATAGCCAGCTCGGTGCCGTCCAGGCCCTCGTACTTCTTGGTAACTTTGTTCAGGTCAATGTTCAGGCCGTCGGCCAGCTCGCCGATGGCAACGGAAACGCCGCCTGCGCCAAAGTCGTTGCAGCGCTTGATCATGCAGCAGGCGTCCTCGCGGCGGAACAGGCGCTGCAGCTTACGCTCAATGGGGGCGTTGCCCTTCTGCACCTCGGCACCGCAGGTTTCCAGGCTGGTCAGCTTGTGGGCCTTGCTGGAGCCGGTAGCGCCGCCAATGCCGTCACGGCCGGTGCGGCCGCCCAGCAGGATGATCACATCGCCGGGCTGGGGCTCTTCGCGGCGGACATGGCTGGCCGGGGTAGCACCCACAACAGCGCCGATCTCCATACGCTTTGCCACATAGCCGGGGTGGTACAGTTCAGCAACCTGGCCGGTGGCAAGGCCGATCTGGTTGCCATAGCTGGAATAACCGGCAGCAGCAGTGGTAACCAGCTTGCGCTGGGGCAGCTTGCCGGGCATGGTTTCGGCAACCGGCTTGAGCGGGTCGCCTGCGCCGGTCAAGCGCATGGCCTGGTAAACATAGCTGCGGCCGGACAGCGGGTCACGGATGGCACCGCCGATGCAGGTAGCAGCGCCGCCGAACGGCTCAATCTCGGTGGGGTGGTTGTGGGTCTCGTTCTTGAAGAGGAACAGCCAATCCTGCAATTCGCCGTCCACATCGCACTTGATTTTGACGGTGCAGGCATTGATCTCTTCGCTCTCGTCCAGGTTCTGCAGGATGCCGCGCTGTTTCAGGGCCTTGGCGCCGATGGTGGCCAGGTCCATCAGGGTGCGGTTCTTTTTATCGCGGCCGGTCTCGGCACGCAGGGCCATGTAACGGTCAAATGCAGCCTGCACAACTTCGTCGTCAATCTTGACATCGTTCAGGATGGTGCCGAAGGTGGTGTGACGGCAGTGGTCAGACCAGTAGGTATCGATCAGGCGGATTTCGGTAATGGTCGGGTCGCGCTGTTCAGATTTGAAGTAGTTCTGGCAGAACACAATGTCGGCGTGGTCCATGGCCAGGCCCTTTTCATTGCGGAAATTCTCCAACGCAGCGTCATCCAAAGAGCAGAAGCCGTTCAGGGTTTCCACAGCGGTGGGCACGGCAAATTCCATTTTCAGGGTATCGCGGGTGTCCAGGCTGGCCTCGCGGGCTTCCACCGGGTTGATGACGTACTTCTTGATGGCTTCCAGATCCTCTGCGCTCAGCTCGCCGTCCAGCAGGTAGATGCGGGCACTGCGCACAGACGGACGCTCGCCCTGGCTCAGCAGCTGGATACACTCGGAAGCAGAATCTGCACGCTGGTCAAACTGGCCGGGCAGATACTCCACAGCAAACACCGTCTTGGCGGTGGGCAGCTCGGTATAGGTCACATCGACTGGCGGTTCGCTGAACACGGTGGGAATGGCTTTCTCAAACAGGTCGCGGTCAATGCCTTCCACATCATAGCGGTTCAACAGGCGCAGAGCTTTCAGGCCCTTAATGCCAACCAGCTCAACCAGTTCATGCTTCAGGCCCTGGGCTTCGCCGTCAAAGCCGGGCTTTTTTTCTACATAAATGCGGTAAACCATTCTTGTTTAACCCTCCTGTGCTTTCATTGCCGCAAGGGCACGGGCACCAATATCACTGCGGCGGTGCAGTTTGTCAAAATGGATGCAGTCAGCAGCGGCGTAAGCCTTTTTCAGGGCTTCGGGCAGGGTGGCGGCGGTTGCCGTTACACCCAGCACGCGGCCACCGTTGGTAACCAGTTTGCCATCCTTGATGGCGGTACCGGCATGGTACACGGTCACATCGGCAGCACCGGGCACCTGGCCATTCTCCAGGCCGGTGATCTCCTTGCCCTTTTCATAGGCAACGGGGTATCCGCCGGAAGCCAGCACCACACAGGCGGCAGCGCCATCGCTGAACTTGACCTCGGTCTTGTCCAGCGTGCCGTTGGTGCAGGCCTGCATCACGGTCAGCAGGTCGCTTTCCAGCAGGGGCAGTACTACCTGGGTTTCGGGGTCGCCAAAGCGGCAGTTGTATTCAATCACCTTGGGGCCGTCCGGGGTCAGCATCAGGCCAAAGTACAGGCAGCCCTTAAAGGGGCAACCCTCTGCCTGCATGGCGGCAACCGTAGGCAGGAAAATCTTCTCCATGCACTCGGCGGCAATGGCGGGGGTGTAGCAGGGGTTGGGGGCAACGGTGCCCATGCCGCCGGTGTTCAGGCCCTCGTCATGGTCCAAAGCGCGCTTGTGGTCCATGCTGGAAACCATCGGCTTGACGGTTTTGCCATCACAGAAGGACAGCACGCTGACTTCCGGCCCGGTCAAAAATTCTTCCACCACAACATGGTTGCCGGAAGCGCCGAACTTTTTGTCCAGCATGATTTCCTTTACGCCATCGGCGGCTTCCTGCTCATTCTGGCAGATCAGCACGCCTTTGCCCAGCGCCAGGCCATCCGCCTTGATAACAACCGGGTACTTACCCTTGCTGCGGATGTAATCCATCACCTTGACGGGGTCGTCAAAGGTTTCATAGCCGGCGGTGGGAATGCCGTATTTTTTCATCAGGTCCTTGCTGAACACCTTGCTGGCTTCAATGCGGGCGGCAGCGGCATCCGGGCCAAAAGCAGGGATGCCCACCTTGGCCAAAGCATCCACCATGCCAAGGGCAAGGGGATCGTCCTGTGCAACAACAACATAATCAAAGGCTTCTGCCTTGGCAAAGGCGACCATGGCGTCTACATCCGTTGCAGGGATGTTTTTGCAGGTGGCATCGTAACCAATGCCGCCGTTGCCAGGGGCACACCAGATATCGCCGCAGTCGGGGCTTTTTTTCAGCGCGCGGATAATGGCGTGTTCACGCCCGCCGCCGCCAACAACCAGAATTTTCATGGCAAACTCCTTAGCTTGAAATGAAAAAAGAATAATGAATAAAGAATAATGAAGGTGGACCGCGTTGCTGCGCACCGCTTAAAAAATATTAGAACTCTAATATCCAAAACCGTGCCGCTTGCGGCACACCTTCATTCTTAATTATTATTTATTGTTTATTATTTAGCAAAAACTTCGTTTTTGCTTAGTGGTGGAACAGCCGGATACCACAGAACGCCATGGCAATGCCGTACTTGTTGCAGGTGGCAATAACCTGATCATCGCGGATGGAGCCGCCCGGCTGCACAATGGCGGTCACACCGCTGCGGCGGGCGCGCTCAATGTTGTCCCCAAAGGGGAAGAATGCATCACTGCCCAGGGCAACATTCGTTACCTTGCTCAGCCAGGCTTTCTTTTCCTCGGCAGTCAACGGGGCAGGCTGCACAGTAAAGGTTTCGGCCCAAACGTCATCCCCAATCACATCCTCCGGGGTATCGCCGATGTAAACATCAATCGCGTTATCGCGGTTGGGCTTGGAGATATCTTCGCGGAACGGCAGGTCCAGAACCTTGGGCATATGGCGCAGCTGCCAGTTGTCGGCTTTCTGGCCTGCCAGGCGGGTGCAGTGGATGCGGCTTTGCTGGCCTGCGCCCACACCGATGGTCTGGCCGTCCTGCACATAGCAGACGGAGTTGGACTGGGTGTATTTCAGCACGATCAGGCTCATGATCAGATCGCGCTTCTGGGCATCGGTCACCGTCTTGTTCTCGGTTACAAAGTTTTGCAGCATGGTATCCACGCTGATCTCCAGATCCTGGCGGCCCTGCTCAAAGGTGACACCGAATACGGTGCGGCGCTCCAGCGGAGCAGGGATATAATCCGGATCAATGGCAACGATGTTGTAGTTGCCTTTCTTTTTGGATTTCAGCACTTCCAGGGCGTCGGCGTCATAGCCGGGGGCAATGATGCCGTCCGAAACTTCGTGCTGGATCAGCTTTGCGGTGGCAAGGTCGCACACATCAGACAGGGCGATCCAGTCACCAAAGCTGGACATGCGGTCCGCACCGCGGGCGCGGGCATAAGCGCAGGCCAGGGGAGAAAGCTCAGCCGCTGCACTAATATGATACATCTTTCTCAGCGTTTCGTCCAGTGGCAGGCCAATGGCGGCACCGGCGGGGGAAACATGCTTAAAGCTGGCAGCAGCAGGCTGGCCCAGGGCTTTTTTCAGGTCGTGCACCAGCTGGTAGCTGTTGAACGCATCCAGAAAGTTGATGTAGCCCGGCTTGCCATTCAAAATGGTAACGGGAAGATCAGAACCGTCTGCCATAAAAATGCGGGCAGGCTTCTGGTTGGGGTTGGTGCCGTATTTCAGCTGGAATTCGTTCATAAGTTCAGCCCTCCACCGTGTTGTATTTGTTCAGGATCACATCTTCATAATCGCCGGTTTCCAGCGTGATGGCACGCACAAACAGGCTGACCTTATTATCTTCGTTCAGGGCTTCCCACAACTTTCCGGCAAATTCGTCGGCATCGTTCTGGTCCAGTGTCACGCGCAGCGGCTCACCGGCAAAGCTGGGGATGGGGGAGCCGTTTTTCTGGTAGGTGGTAATCAGCTGGCCTTCGCCTGCAACGGGCTGCGGATAGTCAAAGGTCTGGCGCTGCACGCTGGCGGGGTTGCCATCGCAGCTTTTCAGGATGCTCAGCTTGTAGCCGCCGCGACGCATATCCACAACGCCGGAAATGCGGGGGGTAAAGTTGGGGGCATCGTCCTCAAAAGTGCGGGTGGCAAGAGCTGCTTCAAAGCCGTAACCAGGGAACAGGTTATCCCGCATGTAGCGGTAAATGGTATCCGTCTGGTCACCGTTGGTCACAATGGTGGTATCGTTCAGGGTCAGAACCGGGTTATAGATGATCAGGTGGGGATCTTCCAGCTTGGCGGGGTCTGCGGCTACCGTGCGGATGCCGCCGGGGATGGCGTCAAACACGCGGTTGCGGCTGTTGGCGCTGCGGCCCATGATCCAGTAAGCAATCATGGCCTTGGTGCCGTCCGGCGAACGGCCGATGCAGATGCCGCGGCCGGGATATTCGTTACCGGCCAGATAAGTATAAAGATTCTTTTTCATGCGGGAATCCTCCTTGTTCGGTCAGGCTTCGCCATTGCACACCATGGCAATGGCCTGGGGCAGCAACTTCCATTCGGCTTCCACCATCACGCGCTTCTGCAGCACTTCGGGGGTATCACCGGGCTGCACTTCCACGGCTTTTTGCAGCAGGATGGGCCCGCCGTCACACACTTCGTTGACAAAGTGGACGGTAGCGCCGGTTACTTTCACGCCGCGCTTCAGCGCTTCCTCATGCACTTTCAGGCCATAGTAGCCGGGGCCGCAAAAGCTGGGAATCAGGCTGGGGTGGATGTTCAGGATGCGGTTGGGGTAAGCGGCAATCACGCTGGGGCCCAGCACGCTCAAAAATCCTGCCAGAACCACCAGCTCAATGCCATGGTCTTTCAGCACACTCAGCAGGGCAGTGTCAAACTCCTCGCTGGTGGCGTAATCCTTGCGGCGCACCACGGCGGTTTCCACGCCGAAGTTTGCAGCGCGTTCCAACGCATACACACCAGGTTTGCTGGCAACCACCAGGGTAACCTTACCGTTGGGGTTCTCCCCGCGGCGTTCGCTTTCCAGGATGGCCTGCAGGTTGGTGCCGCCGCCGGAAACCAGCACAGCAATCTTCATCATACCAGCTGCACCCCGCTGCCTTCGCCAATCACACCAAGGCGGTAAGCATCCTCGCCGTTGGCTTTCAGGATCTCAATGGCCTTGTCGGCATCCTCGGCAGCCACGGTCAAAATCATACCAACGCCCATGTTGAAGGTGTTGAACATATCACGCTCCGGAATGTTGCCCTCTTTAGCCAGCACATCAAACAGCACGGGAGTGCGCACATCGCTCTTCTTGATCACAGCGCAGCAGCCGGCTTTCAGGCTGCGGGGAATGTTCTCGTAAAAGCCGCCGCCGGTAATGTGGGAAACGCCCTTGACGGTAACTTCCTTCATCACGGCCAGCACAGGCTTGACATAAATCTTGGTGGGGGCCAGCAGGGCTTCGCCCAGGGTCTTGTCCATGCCGTCAAAGGTCTTTTTCAGCACATCGGGGTTGTTCTCCAGGTCAAAGATCTTGCGCACCAGGGAGAACCCGTTGGAGTGTACGCCGGTGGAAGGCAGGGCGATGATCACATCGCCGGGCTGCATGGTGGAGTTGTCCAGGATCTTGCTCTTGTCCACAGCGCCAACGGTAAAGCCGGCCAGGTCGTACTCGTCCTCCGGGTAAAAACCGGGCATCTCGGCGGTCTCACCGCCAACCAGGGCACAGCCAGCCTGCACGCAGCCTTCGGCTACACCGGCAACCAGCTCGGCAATGCGCTCCGGCACGTTTTTGCCGCAGGCGATGTAATCCAGGAACACCAGCGGCTTGGCACCGGCGCAGATGACATCGTTCACGCACATGGCAACGCAATCAATGCCAACGGTGTCATGTTTGTTCATGTACTGGGCAATGCGCAGCTTGGTACCAACGCCGTCCGTGCCGGAAATCAGCACGGGGTGGGGCATATCGGTGCAGTCCAGCTCAAACAGGCCGCCAAAGCCGCCCAGGCCGCCAATGCAGTGCTCGTTCATGGTGCGGGCAACGTGCTGCTTCATCAGGTCAACTGCCTTGTAACCGGCGGTAATATCCACACCAGCGGCAGCGTAGCTTGCAGAATAGCTTTTTTCCATTATGTTTCTCTCCTTATCAGCTTACAGGCGTTTTTTGGTCTGGGACTGGCTCAGGGGTTTATCGTATACAATGTCCATCGTCTCGTTGGGGGCGGGCACCGGGTAATGGCCGGTAAAGCAGCCGGTGCAGAACCCGCACTTGCTGTGGATGGCCAGCTGGGTCACATGTTCAATGCTCAGGTAGCCCAGGGAATCGGCCCCCACGATCTGGCGGATCTCCTCCACCGTATGGCCGGTGGCAATCAGGTCTTTTTCGTCCGGAATGTCGGTGCCGAAATAGCAGGGGTGGGCAAACGGCGGGGCCGAAATGCGGTAGTGTACTTCCTTGGCACCGGCGTCGCGCAGCAGCTTGATGGTGCGGGCGCTGGTGGTGCCGCGCACGATGGAGTCATCCACAAGCACAACGCGCTTGCCCGCAACGGTGGAGGAAATTGCGTTCAATTTGATGCGCACACTGCTTTCACGCTGGGCCTGGGAGCCCTGGATGAAGGTGCGGCCCACATATTTGTTTTTAATAAAGCCCACGCCATAGGGAATACCGCTTTCCTGCGCATAGCCAAGGGCGGCATCCAGGCCGGAATCCGGCGCACCGATGACGACATCGGCTTCCACCGGATGCTCCTGTGCCAGAAAGCGCCCGGCCTGCAGACGGGCGTCATGCACGCAGGTGCCCTCGATGATGGAATCGGGGCGGGCAAAATAAATGTACTCAAACACGCACATCGTGTGCGGCGCGGTGCCGCAGTGGGTGCGGATGGTGCGCAGGCCGGTGTAGTCTGCCACCACGATCTCGCCGGGCAGTACATCGCGCACAAAGCGGGCGCCTACAGCATCCAGCGCGCAGGATTCCGAAGCAAAAGCCCAGCCGGAGCCATCCGGCAGCTGGCCAATGCAGAGAGGGCGGAAGCCATTAGGATCGCGCGCGGCGATCAGTTTGGTGTGGGTCATAATGACCAGGCTGTAAGCACCCACGATCTGCTCCATCGTGCGGCAGACAGCTGTTTCAATATCCGGGCTGATCAGGCGGTTCTGGGTCAGCAGATAGCCGATGACCTCGGTGTCCGAAGTGCCGTGGAAGATCGAACCGTTCATTTCCAGCTTGTGGCGCAGCTGGGGGGCATTGGTCAGGTTGCCGTTGTGGCAGATGGCCATAGTGCCCTTGCAGTGGTGCAGAACCATGGGCTGGGCGTTGGCGCGGGTGCGCTGGCCGCTGGTGGCATAGCGCACATGGCCGGTGGCCATCTTGGCATCCTGCGGCAGGTCAGCCAGCACGCGCGGGGTAAATACCTCGCTGACCAGGCCAAGATCGCGGTAGCCGGTCAGCACACCGTCCACGTTCAGGGCAATGCCGCAGCTTTCCTGGCCGCGGTGCTGCAGGGCATACAACGCGCTGTACACGGCGCTGACCATGTTGGTTTTGCCGGTGGAATCATAGATACCGAACACGCCGCATTCTTCATGCAGTGCTTCGGCGGGACAAAGCTCCTTCATTCAGTTCTCCGTTTCCTGTTTCAAACGATGGCAGGGTGCACCGGAAGAGCGAACGGCGGTTCCAGTACACCCTGAACATTGGCTGGACTAAGCTTGGTTCAATCAGCCCAGCAGGCGCTTCATAACTTCCTGGTAGGCATCGGCCTCACCGCCAAGGCTGCGGCGGAACAGGTCTTTATCCAGGTGGGCACCGGTGGTGGCATCCCAGAAGCGGCAGGTATCCGGGCTGATCTCGTCAGCCAGAATGATGGTGCCGTCAGACAGGCGGCCAAACTCCAGTTTGAAGTCGATCAGGCGGATGTTGGCATCCAGCATGATCTTCTTCAGCACTTCGTTGACCTTGAAGGCGTACTTGGCAATGGTGTCCAGCTCTTCCTGGGTGGCAAGGTCAAGGGCCAAGGCGTAATAATGGTTGATGAACGGGTCATGCAGGTCGTCGTTCTTGTAGCTGTACTCCAGGATGGGGGTCTTGAACACCTTGCCCTCGGGCACGCCCATGCGCAGGCTGAAGTGGCCGGCGGCAACATTGCGGATGATGACTTCCAGAGGAACGATCTGAACCTTCTTGACCAGGGTATCGCGGTCGTTCAGCTCCTCAACATAATGGGTGGGGATGCCTTCTTTTTCCAGCTTCTGCATCAGAGCGTTGGACAGCTTGTTGTTGACAATGCCCTTATCGCGGATGGTGCCCTTCTTTTCGCCGTCGCCGGCGGTGGCATCGTCCTTGTAATGAACCATAACGATTTCGGGGTCAGAAGTTGCGAATACCTGCTTAGCTTTGCCTTCGTACATCTGTTCTTTAATTTCAACGTTCATTGTAATGCGCTCCTTTATATTCTTTCATGAATTGATTTATGGAATCCTTTTTATAAAAAGGAATAAAACAACAGCAAATAAACCGGGATTTGAAGTTACATAGCTGCGGCTTCGGCAGCGATGGCAGCGTCCTTTTTGGCAATGGCGGCGGCGGTGTCGGCACGGAACTGATCCAGCTTAGCGGCAAGCTCATCATCGGCAACAGCCAGGATGGCAACGGCCAGGTAAGCGGCGTTCTTGGCACCGTTCAGGGCAACCGTGGCAACCGGGAAGCCGGAAGGCATCTGCACGGTAGCAAGCAGAGCATCCAGACCGTCCATGGCACCGCCCTTCATCGGGATGCCGACCACCGGCAAAGTGGTGTTGGCGGCAAAGGCACCTGCCAGGTGGGCCGCCATACCGGCAGCGCACAGGATAACACCGTAACCATTGGCGCGGGCAGATTTGGCAAAGGCAGCGGCGGCTTCCGGCGTACGGTGGGCGGAAAGAATGTGCGCCTCAAACGGTACATCGAAATCTTTCAGCACCCCGCAGGCACTTTTTACAACCGGCCAGTCACTGTCAGACCCCATGATGATGGCAACCTTTTTACGGTTCGGCATGTTACAGATCCTCCTTCAAAAAATAAGAGCGCGGTGTACACGGGTACACTGCGCTTATACAAGGCTATTATGCTTATAATACACCGCATGAAGAACACAGCTGCGCAAACCGACCGGGAATGGTCCGAAAAGATTCGTGTAATGCACAAAGTCGCCCTCCATCCTTTAATGTATGGCTGGATCCCCCGGCGGGCTGTGTACAGAATAACACACAAAACACCCGTACGGAAAATCTCTGTAATTAAAGTGTAAAGCGTGCAGCGCAAAAAAGCAAGAGCCAAAACTTTTTTTGGCGCACTTCCTATTGTGTTTAAAATAAGATAGGGCTTTTTGTCAAAGTTGATGGAGAAAAACGGGGTGAAGTATGACTTTTTTGATAAGGATTTTTGTGCTATAATAACCATACCAGAAAATACTGCCATAAGGCAGGATGGGAAAGGGGTATCGCAATGAAATTGTTCCACACAGCCCTTGTGCTTGGCAAGGGGGGCTTTGGCACACAGCTGGGAGAAATGCTGGCGGAAGCCGGCGGCTATTCCCGTATTTTGTACCTGGATGACCAGGCACCGGACGCTGCGGGCAAACTGGCAGATTACCTGGATCCCACCATCAGGGAACGCTGCACCGCGGCTTTTGTGGGCCTTGGCAACAATGAGCTGCGGCTGCAATGGCTGCAAAAGCTGGTGGCTGCGGGCTACCAGACACCGGTGTTTGAACACCCGGCGGCAGAAGTATGCAGCAGCGCAGCCCTGGGGGCAGGGACCGTGGTGCTGCCATTTGCCTTTGTGGGCGCAGGAACCAAAGTGGGGGCAGGGTGCATCATCAATGCCGGTGCCATTGTGGACCATAACGCCGTGCTGGAAGACGGTGTGCATGCCGCCCCCCGTGCAACCATCAAAGCCGGGGCAACCGTGGAGCGCTGCATGAAAGTGGACAGCGGCGAAATTATCCGCAGCCCATGGGAAAAATAATGCAGCTGCGCGGAACCGGCAGCCAAACAATGCAGGCAGAATTTTGAAAAAAGCGGCCCCGCAATTTGGGTATATTGCGGTGTTGCCCTTAATAATAAACGAACGTAAAAACCAGCCGCCTGCCGTGCAAATGCACAAAGCAGGCGGCTGGTTTTATAAGGCAATACCGCACAATTCTAAGTGCCGATACGGCGAG
>ULXI01040470.1_pt1 | contig 17894 bp, 11 predicted proteins | sample 1961181 | NCBI WGS metagenome assembly ULXI01 (sample SAMEA4835835, study PRJEB28245) | human gut metagenome | biome: gut microbiome; material: fecal sample | place: Denmark | collected 2008 | reverse complement strand
TCATCTGCCAGTGCAGCAGCGGGATAAAGACACCTGCCGCCAGGGGGATGCCCAACACATTGTAGGCAAAGGCCCAGAACAGGTTTTCGTGGATATTGTGCAGAGTAGCGCGGCTCAGGCGGATGGCGGCGGGCACATCGCTCAGGCGGCTCTTCATCAGCACAACGTCAGCGGCGTCAATCGCAACATCCGTACCGGCGCCAATGGCAATACCGACATCCGCGCGGGTCAGGGCCGGTGCATCGTTGATGCCATCGCCCACCATGGCCACGCGGCCCTTGTTTTTCAGGCTGCGGATCACAGCTTCCTTGCCATCGGGCAGCACACCGGCAATCACTTCGTCCACACCGGCCTGTGCACCAATGGCTTTGGCGGTGCGCTCGTTATCGCCGGTCAGCATCACAACACGGATGCCCATGCCCTGCAGTTCACGCACAGCCTGCGGGCTGTCCTCCTTGATGACGTCCGCCACCGCGATAACGCCCTGCATGGTGCCATCCTTGGCAAAGAACAGCGGGGTCTTGCCCTGGGCGGCCAGTGCTTCGGCGCTGGATGCCATCTTTTGCGGCACCGCCACGCCAAGGGTCTGCATCAGCTTGGCGTTGCCGCCGTACAGGGTACTGCCGTTCAGCACAGCCGTCAGGCCGTTGCCGGGCAGAGCCTGGAAATCTGCCACCTCGGCGGGGGTCAGGTTATCCTCCTGTGCCTTTTGCAGCACAGCGCGGGCCAGCGGGTGTTCACTCTTCTGCTCCAAGGCAGCGGCAAGGCTCATCAGTACCTGCTCCGTCACACCGTCTGCGGGCAGGATATCCGTCACGCGCGGCTCGCCACTGGTGATGGTGCCAGTTTTATCCAGGGCAACGATCTCGGTTTTACCGGTCTGCTCCAGCGAAACCGCGGTTTTGAAGAGAATGCCGTTTTTAGCGCCCACACCATTGCCAACCATAATGGCAACCGGCGTTGCCAGGCCCAGCGCGCAGGGGCAGCTGATGACCAGCACTGAAATACCGCGGGCCAGCGCATAGCCAACGGTCTGCCCTGCCAGCAGCCAGACAATGGTGGTGATGACCGCCAGGGTGATGACGGTCGGTACAAACACACCGGAGACGCGGTCTGCAATTTTGGCAATGGGTGCCTTGGTGGCTGCGGCATCGCTGACCATCTGGATGATCTGAGCCAGCGTGGTATCCTGACCCACGCGGGTGGCACGGCAGCGCAAAAAGCCGGATTGGTTCAGGGTTGCGGCGCTCACGCTGTCGCCTTCGGCCTTATCCGCCGGGATGCTCTCACCGGTCAGGGCCGATTCGTTCACCGCGCTGCTGCCTTCCAGCACCACGCCGTCAACGGGGATATTCTCGCCGGGACGCACCACAAACACATCGCCCTGCTGCACCTGTTCGATGGGAACGGTAACTTCCGCCCCATTGCGCAGCAGCGTTGCGGTTTTGGGGGCCAGGTTCATCAGGCCTTTCAGGGCATCGGTGGTCTTGCCCTTGGAGCGGGCTTCCAACGTTTTGCCCACCGTGATCAAGGTCAGGATGGTTGCGGCGGATTCAAAATAAAACTCCTCCATATAGCCCATCACGGCCATGGCATCCCCCTGCACCTGGGCCACCGTCATGGCAAACAGAGCGTAAGTGCTGTAGCCAAAGGCCGCGGTAGCGCCAAGGGATACCAGGGTATCCATATTGGGGGCACGGTTCCACAGCGCCTTAAAGCCGCTGATAAAGAACTTTTGGTTGATGACCATGATGATAATGGTGAGCAGCATCTGTAAAATACCCATTGCCACATGGTTGCCCTGCATAAAGCCCGGCAGCGGCCAGTTCCATAGCATGTGCCCCATGGAGAAGTACATCAGCACCACCCAGAAGATCAGCGAGGCAATCAGGCGGCGTTTGAGGCGCGGGGTCTCGGTATCTTTTAAGGCATCTGCTGACGGCGCGGCGGACTGGGCGGCAGTGTTTTTAGGGCTTGCGCCATAGCCTGCGGCTTCCACTGCGGCCACAATATCTGCCGGAGCGGCGGTGCCCTCCACACCCATTGAGTTGGTCAGCAGGCTGACCGAGCAGGATGTTACGCCCGGCACTTTGCTGACGGCTTTTTCCACCCGGGCACTGCACGCGGCGCAGCTCATCCCGGTTACGTTATATTGTTCCACTTCTTTCCTCCTGCTTCCTCTCTTTTGCGGTAGTGATTCTATAATTCCTGTGTGATGATTGGTGAGTGGTTTCGCTTTGGTGTTTGAACACGGGTTGTTGATGTTTGAGTTGTTTCTATGGCAATACCGCATAATTCTAAGTGCCGATACGGCGAGCGAGGTGCGGCAGATGCTAAGCCAAAAGCGCAGATAATACTGGATGCTGCAAAGGTGAGCGCCGCCAGTGGCGGAAACAGCGAACCGAAGCAGGGGCAGCGGTCGCAGAGTGCGAGGGGCTTTTGCCCCCGAAGCACGATGCGGGTACCGCAACCCGACATTATCGAGCATTTTGGCAACGCAGATGCCGTGCCGCAGCTGCCGGAGCGGTGCTTAAGCCGCAAGGCGGGAATTGTGCGGTGTTGCCCTATCCTCACTCCCATTTTGGTGAGCGGCTAGCCTGCCATTCGACGTATTATTGAGGTTACCATTTCTATCCACACTCTCCTTGCGGAGAGCGATACGTTGGGGGCAACCAAGGCCGATGCGGCATTTCTATCCACACCCTCTCACAGGGAATGACTGACATTTATTCATGGCTCTGGTAATGTTACACAAACTTTTACCGATGGTTTGTGAACAGAAAAACAATCATACTGGGCACTGGCATGGCATTTTTGCTGGCTCAAACACTCGTGCATTTATTTCATGTTCTGCTTCTGCTATTTTGTGCAGGCAATGCTTATTTCATCAGTTTCTGCAGCGTTTTCAGCAGCTCATCCACAACTTCGTCATTCCCGGCACGGATACCATCCGCCACACAGGTGCGGATATGGTTTGCCAGCAGCTCACGGTTGAACGCGTTCATCGCCGCCGTTACCGCCGCCGACTGCACCAAAATATCCGGACAATACACTTCGTTTTCCACCATCCCACGGATGCCCCGAATCTGCCCTTCGATCCGATTCAGTCTGTGGACCAGGCTTTTATACTCTTCTTCACTGCGATGCTTTGTTTTGTGTGCACAGCAGCAACACGGTTCCTTCTTTTCGTTTTCCTGCATTATGTTACCCTCCCATCATATGCAAGGTACCCCGGCGGGGTATATTCACTATATACCCCGCCGGGGTACCTTGTCAAGTAGATAATATAATATTTTTATATTATTTTATGCGAGAGTTTTTTACTATAGCAATTTTTAAGATTAAAGCGGATATCCGCATGAACAAAACCACCCTGAACAGTCAGAAAGAGAAACATTCCATGCTCTCCTTGCGGAGAGCGACATTCCGCCGGCAAAGAGCACGCAGGGGGCCGCAACATTTCTATCCACGCTCTCCTTGCGGAGAGCGACGCTGCCAAACGCTGTCGGATTGCCGGTATACTGCAATTTCTATCCACGCTCTCCTTGCGGAGAGCGACGCCCGTTTTAAGCGTGAACGTAAGGGCATGATTGCATTTCTATCCACGCTCTCCTTGCGGAGAGCGACAGCTTGCCATTTATAATCAACTCCTTATTCAAAATATTTCTATCCACGCTCTCCTTGCGGAGAGCGACGTGGCTGGTCTCATATTCCGCGCCAAGTTTGTTATATTTCTATCCACGCTCTCCTTGCGGAGAGCGACGTCAGCACCGGCAATCAAATCCTGCTGGTCATCGTATTTCTATCCACGCTCTCCTTGCGGAGAGCGACTCCGTGTTAGCGTTGGGGATGCCCACGTCTGTGTCATTTCTATCCACGCTCTCCTTGCGGAGAGCGACCAGCTGCTTTTGGATAGAGGGCTGACGCGTGATGACATTTCTATCCACGCTCTCCTTGCGGAGAGCGACACCACCTTTTCTGGTACTGTGCACCGCAAAGAAATTTCTATCCACGCTCTCCTTGCGGAGAGCGACCTTTGTCGTTGTTGCGTTCGGTCATGTTCATGGCATTATTTCTATCCACGCTCTCCTTGCGGAGAGCGACGTGGCACTTATGTTTCTGCATCCCCTGCCAATGTAATTTCTATCCACGCTCTCCTTGCGGAGAGCGACGGGCAATACCCTGTTACCGCCATGATGTGCAAAATATTTCTATCCACGCTCTCCTTGCGGAGAGCGACATCAGGCCACCTGCACACAGGCGCACTACATAAGGTATTTCTATCCACGCTCTCCTTGCGGAGAGCGACCCCTTGCTATTCCGCGCCACCAGCAGGCAGACGCATTTCTATCCACGCTCTCCTTGCGGAGAGCGACATATACTGCCATTTGTCTGGCGCCTCCTATTCTATTTCTATCCACGCTCTCCTTGCGGAGAGCGACGGGCCGTGGTCCACACTCCCCATTGGTATGGCAAATTTCTATCCACGCTCTCCTTGCGGAGAGCGACTTGTAGTTGACGGGCACCGGGTCCACATAACAAGATTTCTATCCACGCTCTCCTTGCGGAGAGCGACCATTATACTTAGATACAGTGTCAGCCTTAGCGTCTTTTCTATCCACGCTCTCCTTGCGGAGAGCGACCAGTAGTAGTGGGCCCTTCCAGGGGGATCAACTGCTTTTCTATCCACGCTCTCCTTGCGGAGAGCGACGCCGCAGGGGTGTTTCTGTTATCTTGATAATATAGTTTTCTATCCACGCTCTCCTTGCGGAGAGCGACGAATTGGTCTGGTGTTCCTCTGGTGGGGCGTTCGCATTTCTATCCACGCTCTCCTTGCGGAGAGCGACTGGTGCATCTCACGCAAGCAGCCAGTCCAGGCGGCATTTCTATCCACGCTCTCCTTGCGGAGAGCGACGGTATCCAAGCGGAGACTGCCGTCTTCGTGCCGCCTATTTCTATCCACGCTCTCCTTGCGGAGAGCGACCGTGGTGCATATCGCGGAGCACGCCAGTCCAGGCCGATTTCTATCCACGCTCTCCTTGCGGAGAGCGACAAGAACACATCAATCGCCGGACGGATAACCGAAATTTCTATCCACGCTCTCCTTGCGGAGAGCGACAATCAATGCAAGATAGACCAGAAGAGAAGTAGCAATTTCTATCCACGCTCTCCTTGCGGAGAGCGACAATCAAGTGGCTGGGGTATTCCGAACTGGGAATCCATTTCTATCCACGCTCTCCTTGCGGAGAGCGACCTGCCAACCGCAAGTGCTTGGACTTTGGGTGGTGTATTTCTATCCACGCTCTCCTTGCGGAGAGCGACTCCGCCTTAGCGCCTAAACAGAATCCGACAGAGCATTTCTATCCACGCTCTCCTTGCGGAGAGCGACATCGCCGGGCGGATAACGTCAAACGGGACAAAGATTTCTATCCACGCTCTCCTTGCGGAGAGCGACAAGTTTAAACCTCCCGTCCAAGCCCATGGAAAGGATTTCTATCCACGCTCTCCTTGCGGAGAGCGACCAGCACCTTTGCATATGTGTCATAGAGTTGATACATTTCTATCCACGCTCTCCTTGCGGAGAGCGACCGCGCCCCCAGCCCCCCAAGGCAAGAGTTCTATATTTCTATCCACGCTCTCCTTGCGGAGAGCGACGCGTGAAACGGTTCCACGCGGCGGACATATCATATTTCTATCCACGCTCTCCTTGCGGAGAGCGACAGGCTGCCAACGGCCTTGCGCACGCCCCACCAGAGATTTCTATCCACGCTCTCCTTGCGGAGAGCGACTGTAAAATGGCAGCAAGGCGAGGTCAGTTATGGAATTTCTATCCACGCTCTCCTTGCGGAGAGCGACGCGAGTTAAATTCCAATTGAATTTCATCAATTAAATTTCTATCCACGCTCTCCTTGCGGAGAGCGACGGCAGAGCCGAAACAGCCAAAACATCAATAGGGGATTTCTATCCACGCTCTCCTTGCGGAGAGCGACGGGGCTTGATGGGAGGTTCAAATTGTGATAGAAATTTCTATCCACGCTCTCCTTGCGGAGAGCGACACACCAAACACTTTCCGGCATTGCACCACATACTTATTTCTATCCACGCTCTCCTTGCGGAGAGCGACGCCGGAGCCGGAAACAACGCCATCGGAATAAGTTATTTCTATCCACGCTCTCCTTGCGGAGAGTGACCCGCAAACAATGAGTAAGATGAGTAAGCCACATGTATTTCTATCCACGCTCTCCTTGCGGAGAGCGACAAGACGCTGGCAAGGCCCTCCAGCTGCCCGACGATATTTCTATCCACGCTCTCCTTGCGGAGAGCGACCTATTGGCCCGTAAGTAGTCGCTGATCGTGTCGGTATTTCTATCCACGCTCTCCTTGCGGAGAGCGACGCCATGGCACGGGGTTGTAATTACAAGCCTCCACCATTTCTATCCACGCTCTCCTTGCGGAGAGCGACGGTTCGGCCCAGGTGTCGGGGGTGCCCAGCAGCGTATTTCTATCCACGCTCTCCTTGCGGAGAGCGACCCCTGGTACATCAGCTTAGAGGACTGGCAGACGTCTCTATTTCTATCCACGCTCTCCTTGCGGAGAGCGACATCTTCTATTGAGGAGGTTTCCAAGTATGTCGTTATTTCTATCCACGCTCTCCTTGCGGAGAGCGACCCAGAAGTATGAATATCAACCCACCAAGTCTTGTTATTTCTATCCACGCTCTCCTTGCGGAGAGCGACACACCCATAGTAGCACCTCCTTAATACAACCTAAATTTCTATCCACGCTCTCCTTGCGGAGAGCGACCCAGTATGTGCATTGCGAGTAACTTCCAAGACACATTTCTATCCACGCTCTCCTTGCGGAGAGCGACCACCCAATCACAGTCCTTGTCTGCAAAATAGAAGATTTCTATCCACGCTCTCCTTGCGGAGAGCGACCTTGGCAACGTGGCAGTCGTATCACGTACGTGGAATTTCTATCCACGCTCTCCTTGCGGAGAGCGACAGAAGCAAAACGCACGACAGACATAAGACCAGCATTTCTATCCACGCTCTCCTTGCGGAGAGCGACTTGTGGGTGTTGCGCAAGGTTCCACTGCTGGGGATATTTCTATCCACGCTCTCCTTGCGGAGAGCGACGGCACTTTCAGCGGCACTGCGCTGATCTGTTCAATTATTTCTATCCACGCTCTCCTTGCGGAGAGCGACAATCAAGAATGGAACCCGACCAAGTACCGGGATATTTCTATCCACGCTCTCCTTGCGGAGAGCGACATCATCAGTCAGCGAATCGGCATCAGGGTCAACAATTTCTATCCACGCTCTCCTTGCGGAGAGCGACCCGGGAAAGGTTAGTTCAGTGCTTCCCGGATTGGCATTTCTATCCACGCTCTCCTTGCGGAGAGCGACGGACGGGGGGCCAATCATGCAACTCTACATTGGTGCATTTCTATCCACGCTCTCCTTGCGGAGAGCGACTGGCCGGGCCAGAAAGGCCCGGCCAAAACTGCCATTTCTATCCACGCTCTCCTTGCGGAGAGCGACCGGCCAACTGCCAACAACGTAACCACCAACTATGAATTTCTATCCACGCTCTCCTTGCGGAGAGCGACAACGTACGAAGCCAGCCGAGCAAGCCAAGGCGCTTATTTCTATCCACGCTCTCCTTGCGGAGAGCGACTACACGCACCCAGTCGCAGTCTTTATCTGCATAATATTTCTATCCACGCTCTCCTTGCGGAGAGCGACACACCCATTACTTTACGACATTGTACGACATATTTATTTCTATCCACGCTCTCCTTGCGGAGAGCGACCGCAAGGTGCCGATTTTGGGCATAAAATGATAAGTATTTCTATCCACGCTCTCCTTGCGGAGAGCGACCTTACTACTTTGCCCGTCTTTTATGCCTTCTCAAATTTCTATCCACGCTCTCCTTGCGGAGAGCGACCACCTCCTTATATTTTAATGATACATCACGCCAAAAATTTCTATCCACGCTCTCCTTGCGGAGAGCGACCTCTATATGGGTGTTACAGTCTTAGGCATTCAGCACATTTCTATCCACGCTCTCCTTGCGGAGAGCGACGACGACTTTGAGCCGTCCAAAACCCGAAGATTAACATTTCTATCCACGCTCTCCTTGCGGAGAGCGACAGAATCACGAAGCAACATTTTAATAACCTCCCAATATTTCTATCCACGCTCTCCTTGCGGAGAGCGACCCGAATCAATGCAAGATAGACCAAAAGAGTAGTAGCATTTCTATCCACGCTCTCCTTGCGGAGAGCGACAATAGCCGGACGAATCACATCAAACGGCACAAAAATTTCTATCCACGCTCTCCTTGCGGAGAGCGACAGCAAAAGTGCACAAAACAGTGGGGCACTTTTGCGCATATGAAACAAATTTTATGGGGATTGCATCTTCATGCTGACAGGCAAGGCTGTATTTTACCCTTTCTGCCCCTGTTTTTTCCATATTTTCTGGTGCGAAGGAACCGGGAATTTTATGATTGCCTTCCCCTCGCACTAAGCAAACAAGATTCCATCCTGATCAAAATCCGGGTGCAGACCCACATGCTCGACTTTGCTTTTGTAATGGTTTCCCAGTTGATAAAAGCGCAGGCTGTCCGATTCCGAATCGATCAGTTCGGTCAATTTTGCTTTGAACATCGTGTATTGCGCGGCATCCAGCAGGCACTCAAATACGGAGTTTTGCACCCGCTGGCCGTAGTCTACACAGACTTTTGCTACTTTGCGCAGCCTGCGACGACCGGCGGCTGTTTCGGTGTTGACATCATAGGTTACAAGCACCAACATAACGGCACCTCACTTCCAGAAAAACGGTGGGTACACTTCCAGGTCGCCGCGCAGAGCACGGGCCAGCAAAAGCGCCTGAACATAGGGCACCAGCCCCCAGGGCAGTTTTTCTTTCAAAAACGGATGGGTGATCTCTTCCTTCTTTTTGTTCTGCCATGCGGTCAGGAAAGCTTTGCGGCCATCATCCGTCAGCAGTACGGCACCATTTTCCTGTTTTTGCAGGTGTTTTGCCGTGATGATCTTTTGATTGATGCAGCTGATGACCAGCCGGTCTGCATAAACCGCCCGCAGTTCTTCCATCAGGTCAAGTGCCAGACTTTTGCGGCCGGGGCGCGGGCGGTGCATAAAGCCAACATAGGGGTCCAGGCCCACAGCGGTCAAGGCGGATGCACACTCCCGCGCCAGCATGCTGTAGGCAAACGAAAGCAGCGCATTCACATTGTCCAGCGGTGGACGGCGGCTGCGGCCCTCAAACACAAAATCCTGCTTTTGCTGCAGAATTAGGTCATTCAGGCAGTCAAAGTAGCGCTGGGCTGCCTCGCCTTCCAGGCCGCGCAGCTGTTCCGGATCATCGCTGGTCTGTATCAGCGGCAGCGCGGCGGCTAGCTGGGTGGAGGTGCGTTTCAGTTTTTCGACCGGGACACGCTGGGGATGATCGCGGGTTGCGCGTTCCAGCACCCAGCGCGCGTTATACACTTTACCAAGGATAAAGCTCCGGGCATAGCGACAGCTCTGGGCCGGGTCATCCGACACGCGGTACTGCGTCTGACGCAGCAGCACATTGCCGCGTTCTTCCCCCACGGTGCGGGCCTGAAATCTGCCATACGGGTCAAAAAAGCAAAGGTCAATGCCCCGCCGGGCACAAGCTCCCATCAAAGCGGGGCTGGCACCCGCGTAAGTAAAGCAGACGATGCCTTCCAGCGTATGCAGGGCATAGCGGTGGGTTTCCTGCTTATTGCGGGTAACAACAAGGTTTTCGCCATCCAATGTCAGGTAAGCGTCCTCATTGATGACAAACAGGGTGTTGAGCAGCTTTCTCATGGCGCGCCCTCCTCAATATGCTCCCGCAGATACGCCGCCGGGTCTGCCTGCTGATACAGCGCCGGCAGGCAAAGTTCTTTCAGTGAGCAGGCATTGCAATGCTTGCCGGGTTTGCTTTTTGGGGTATAGCCGCGCGCAAACAGGCGGTTCATCTCATCCGCCATGGTCTGCGCGGTGCTGCGCAGTTCCGGTGTCAGGGAAACATGTTCCCGCTGCCGGGTTTCTTCATAAAAGATTTCCCCTTCCGGCACTTCGCACACCAGCATTTCTTCCAGCGCCATGGCCTGTGCGCAGAGCTGCAAACGATCGGCATCGTTTACCTTGCTGCGGCCATGCTTATATTCCACGGGCATGGGCTGCCACAGGCCGCGGCGGCCCTGCAATGACACGCCGTTTGGATCCTTGTGAAACTCTACCACATCGCAGTCGCCGGTCAGTTTTAAGCGGTGGCTGACGACCCTCATACCGCGGGCGATCAGCAAATCGCCGCGTTTTTCCGTCAGGGTAACATCATGGCAGCGGGTATGCTGCAGGCGGCCTTCGGCGGTGCGTTGGTTTTCGGACCATTGTTGTTCCAGGTACGCAAGTGCCCATTGGCGGCGGCAGAATGCAAAGTGCTGGATGCCAGACATTTGCAGATAGTCATCAGTATTCATCATACACTTCCGGTGTCAATCCGTTCAGGGTATCGCAAGTAATATTATAATCTTCCACCCGGTGTGCTTGTGCCACACTTTCTTTTAGCTCCACATGCAGACAGCGATGGACCTTTGCCGAGGAATACTGTCCGCTTTTGCAGTTATGACGCCACCAATACAGGCGAACCACCTCCATACTGCCATCCGGGCGGGCAGAGGAAATATCGTTTTCAAACAGTGTGCGCAGCGCTTCTTTGATGATTTCTGCATCTTCATCTGTAAAGCCGGTCTTTTCTGCCAGCTGGCAGTTAATGCTGCCAAAGGTTGTGTACACGCCAAAAGCCACACGGTGCTTCATGCCCATGGTATCGCTTGACTTCTTTTCGCCAGTCGTACCGTTCACGCTCTTTGTGATCTGGATATCATCGACATCAATCGGGTCCACGCTGAAAGCCGGATGAATAGATACCGGGCCGCGCACGCCAACGGAAACACCATCGCCCTTGGATTCTTTCCCCTTAAAGGCAAACACCTGGCCAAAGCTGCGCACATCCAGCCAGGTTTCACAGGCAGCCTTTGCATAAGCATCTTTATCTTTTTCAGCCTTTTTCACTGCTGGGCAGCCGTCTGCACGGTCTTTCAGGCTTTTGAAGCCATCATTGCAGCGGTCGTCCGACTGGACAAACACATTCTGGCCAAGGTCCATCATGCGGTTGCGGATCTTGCGTTTCAGGCACACATCCGAAATTTCACCCAGTCCCTCATACGTTTCGCGCGGGCGGTTTCCGTTCAGCGGGTCACCGTTCGGGTTCGCATGGTTTACAGCAATCACAAGTGCAAAGTCGATTTTATTCTGCAGCACAGCCATCTTTTATTCCTCCTGCTTTTTTGCTTTCGCTTTATATTCTGCATTTTCGGCCTTAAAGTCCATCATCTGGTCGGCATAGCCAACCAGATACAGCTCACCAAGTCTTTTGTTCGTAAAGTTTTCTGTGCCAATCTTATGTAATAATTCTTGCATCATCGCATACCTTTGGCTATCCATTCCGTTACGGTTTTTCATTCTGTTCAGGTACGGATTTAATTTTTTATCTAAAAGAAGTGTTGTTGCTGCCGGGTGCAGAGCAAACGCGGTTCTTAAACGCTCTGCATTTGTCAAACGTTTTTCGCTCTCATTTCCTAGCTGAATCAACGCCCGTCTTTCAATCTGTTCTGCACAGGCTAAAATTCTCCCAAACAAATAGTTTCGGTCTTTAATGGTTTCATCAACATTCATCGGATAATCCACCTTCTTATTTCTATGATAGTACCCACGCACAAGGGCGCAGGCAATGTTTTGTGTTTTTTGTTGTTCCCAATAATCCAGGCCAATGCTGTTTGTTGCCCGATCTACCGCGCTGATCATCAAATCCCGCGGGAAGCGCTCCCCATTGGTAATACAGGGAATCAGTCGTTCGATTGTGGCTTGTTTCAGCTTTGCATCCACTTTTTCGCCATAGGCTGCTTTTGCAATGTCCGCCGGGGCAGGCGCACCAACAAAGACAACTTTCTTGATCTTGGGCTTTTTGCCCAGTTCCGTCGGCTCCTCTACACTGCGGTATTCCAGCTGCCATTGGAACGCATCGTGCCAATCCTTTATATTGGCAAGCAACTTAGAGCCCTGCAGTTCCTGATAGTACCGGATGGACAACCGGCCAGGTGTAGCAGAATCCAAAATCATGACCGCCGTTTGGGAATTGTCCTTCAACTGGTGCTGATACCCCAGAATGGCCCGGTTAAACTGCCGTGCAATTTCTTCTTGGGTATCCGCAGGCAACCTTTCTGTATCTTCCTCAAAATCGTCCCAATCATCGCCTGCTAGTGGATTATATTCCTGGGCAATATCGAGAGTATCCCCCAGCACATTGGGTACTGCTTCGTTCTGTGTTCCCCAAACAAGTACAGTCTGGTCCCCTGTATTTACCCCTTGCTTGCTGACCAACCATCGCAAGGCGCTGTGTGCCTTTTGGGTTGTTTCATAACCAATCGAAAGTGCCTGCGCTGCATCCGCAAAGCGCCCGCGGTAAGTATAATTCGTATTGTCATTGCTGGATATCAACTTTGCACGGTCACCTGGGTTGCGGATCTTATACGGGCTTAATGTAGAAATCGGCATTTTGATTCCCTGAACTGTGCAATAGTCAATATCTTTTAACTGTGTTTCATAAAAGCGGATAAAGCTTTCTCGGACTGTTGTATCACGCGACAAATCAACATTGTCAACGCGGAACCGGACAAAAGATTCCGTCTGGTCACTACCGGTCAGCGTATCCAAAATAGGGGGCTTGTCTTCTTTGTTTCCCTGCCATTTTGTTGGCAGAGTTCCATTTTCATCTATAAACAAAATATTTGCCTTGACCAGGTCTGCGATCAGGCATTCTTTTTCCAGGTAGTGCAGGACTGTACACACAGCCGGGTGGGCATAAGGAGATGTACACCACGCTTGTAACTGCTTGTGGTAAAGCGGCCATCCGGATTCTTTACTACCACCAAAAGTGGGATAATCTGCCGCAATATATTGCAGTTTATCCACTAGCGGGTGCGGCACCATGCCGGATGTCCGCGCCGAAGATTCCTCTGTGCAAGGAATGATCGTTGTCCTTTGATCTTGTGCCAGCAAGCCTGCATACTGAAAGTTTCCGTCCTTGTCCAGCTCCACTTCAATGTTGACCTGCTGCATCGTGTGAGCCACCGGCAGTAGTGGAACTTTCCCAGGCTGCTGCTTTCCAATTTCTGACACGCTATTCTGGTAGGTTTTATAGCAATAGCTAAGCCAGCTCATTTCTGTATCACCTCCCTGTACAAATCATCGCAGTCGCTGACTGTTTCACCCAGCGTAAAGGTCTTCATCTTTTGCGGGTGGATATCGCGCACAATTTCGCATTCTTCCGGGCGGCAAAAACAGATTTTTCCGTTCTGCATTACCGGGTGCCAAAAGCGTTCCTGCATCACGCCTTTTCCGTTTTCGTCCGCATAGGTAATGCCGTGTTCCATTAGGCCTAGGTCCAGGGATGAAACATCATCATAATGCCCTTTTCCCAGGCCAAAAATGCAGGGTTCAATATACCCCTGGCATTCGCGTGTTCCCAAAAAGATATCTCTTCTGCCGCCGCGTTCCAACATACGCTTTGCAATAGCGTAATGTTTGTTTTCATTGCGGTCTTTTTCCAGGTCTGGGCGATGTTCGTTCCATTCAAAATGTGCCCGCACCTGATAGCAAACATCGGAAAGGTACGTATAGATGGAAAGATCGTTTTTTCCATTGTTATACATAATGGGACGGATGCCTTTGGATTGTCTTTCAATCGGGTTCATCACGCGCAGTTCATCAATTACCCAGGTGAACGTTGGTTTCCAATAGCAGCTTTCATAAATGCCCTTCAATGCCTGGTAGGTGGGCACCGGGTAGCTGAATTTTTCGCCGCCTACGCGGGTAATTGGGTCGCTGAACAGTGCATAACGCCCATATACCTGCATAGATATTGAATTTTCGTATTGCAAAGTCTAACCCTCCTTGTTAAGCAAATTGTATCGGCATAAATCCGGGGCTTGTCTGAATTCCCTTTTCGTCATCGTAATATTCCTTGTTAAGAATTGTCACTGCCCCTTCTTTTACTGTGTACAGTGCGCCTTGATCTGCCAGGCGTATTTTTTCATTTGTTGTAATACCAACGGTAAAGCGTTGTGCGTCCCGCAGCATTTTGGGGGTAAGCGGTTTACTGGACGAAAGTCTTGTTGCCATATCCGCGCCATCTTCCCCATAGGGAACCACCACCGGCGTTGTAATGTCCTCCAAAGCATGGAAATTCCTTTCTGCCGTGGCAAACGCCTGCCGGAGCAAGTAATTGGGGAACTTTTGTTTTCCTGTTGCCTCTTTCCAGGCTAGCACACTTTCCTGATTATCTGACAAAAGGTCAAACAAATTCACTGTTTTTGGGGGGATGTACCCCTTTAATTCAACTGGATCGCCCATCCGTTCCTGTTGTTGGGACTCTGCATAATAAAGCTGGTAGTACCTCAAAATACTTTCCGGCTCTAACAGGTCCGCATCCCTTTGTAATTGCTGCAGCAGGTGCCGTGTGGCTTCCCTGCCGTTGCGCAGTTCCGGAAGTCGATCCAGATTTTCCAGATTGTAGGTTTTAACAAGATACACCGTGCGGCATTTCCTTTCCGCATTGCGGTTGCATCGGCCGGAAGCCTGGGCCACACTGGGCAGCGCAGCCATACTTCGAATGACGCAATCAAAGCTTACATCCACGCCTGCTTCTATCAGTTGGCTGCTTACACAGATCAAACGTTCCTGACCGTGTAAGGTGTTTAATTTTTGCTTAACTTCTGCGATAACATCTGCACGGTGCTTTGCACACAGGTGCGTGGTCAGGCAGTAAAGTTGTGTATGTTCCGGCTGGCATTGTTTCAAAGCCTCAAACACCTTTTCGACCGCCGAACGGGTATTCAAGATGACCAAAATGCTGCCATTCTCGTCTTGCTTGCTCCGTACAAATTCTGCGAGTTCTCCTGCCTGAAATCCATTTCCTGTTTCGGGCACTTCAATCTTTGTCCTTCGGAACTGCGCAAAGCGCAGCTGGTAATCCGTGACCAGGTCCACCGGCGATGCAAACCGCAAAGGGTTTGCTACTTCGCTTAGCGCTGGCTGTGTTGCCGTACACAAAACAACAACGCACCCCAAATAGTACGCCAAGAAATTTGCCGCCTGGTTGAACAAGTATGTATGGCAAATGGGCAGGGACTGTATTTCGTCAAACACCAAGATAGAATTTGCCAGTGCTGCCATGCGGCGCACATTCTGCCGCCTGCTGCAAAACAGGGTTTGCAGCATCTGTACCATAGTTGTACATATCACCGGCGCTTCCTGCCAGCGTTCCAGCTGGCGGAGAATTTCGGGGTTCTCTGTATCCAGCACCGCATCCGTATGGTGCTCCAACAGATATTCACTGCCGCCTAATGCCTTTTTGAACTCCTGTACATTCTGTCCGATAATTGACCGGAACGGTGCAACATAGAAAATATGCCGGGCCGAAAGTTTTTTGGCCGCATGCACACAATATCGCAGCCCGGAAAATGTTTTTCCTCCGCCTGTTGGCACATACAAGCGGTAAATGCCCAGCTTTGCACATTCGCCTGCTGTCTTGCATTGCTCCGAAATTTCTGCACGCAAGGTATCTATTTTATGTCGGGGCTGCAAATTGTTCAGGAATGTTTCAACATTGCTTTCTATCAGATCCCATGGCGGAAGCTGCTCCGGGGGAAGGCATCCTTCTTGATTATAATAGTTGCCTGAATCCAACCAGTCTGCATCGATCAGGGCTGCAAACAAAAATCTGTGTGCCAACCCCAACATGACCTGATAGATACAAAGCCGCGGCTTCTTTCCTTCCTGCGTTCGGATTTTCCGCACAAGACATTCTACCTCCTGCGCAGCTTTGGCAAACATTTGCCGTATCTCTGTTTCACTTATGCAATCCGCAAAAAAGGCCCGGCAGCTTTCTTCATATAGCTCTTGAGCCTGCTCTGAATACATATGTTTTATCCAGGGTTCTACTCCACTCAGGTCGAAAACATCCATACGTTCAGAGTGATGGGATCCGATTGCCAATGCTGCCATTTGCGCAGTCAAGCGAGAAGGTGGTGAAGCTGTTTCTCCGCCATAATTTTCCCATAGCCACCGCATTCCGGCGCTGGAATGATTGATTTTTTCGTTTGTCTGGCCTCTCAGATGTTTTTGCACGTTGATATGAGATTTTCCAACGTCATGGAGCCAGCCTGTAAGACGGCCCAAATTTTCAAGTCCCAGCGGCTGGCACGCCCGTGCGCAGTACTCGGCCACGTTTTCACTGTGTTGTTTTAGGGATTGTATTTTCCAGACGCCATTGATTTGTTTGGTATGACCGAGTAACATGGTAATCATCTCCTTGTTTCTTTTATTATAGCAGATCACTCATCCCATAATTCGGACTTTCACTCCAGTTCTGCAATCTTTGTCATACTATCCAAATTTATCCATGTAGAATTGTTAGCTATTCCCATTAGCAGATATTTTTGATAAAATAAGATATTATAGGGTTTATGAATTCACTTTCTTATATTACTTCTTCATCTTACCGAAAAATCATTTACGTAAGGAGTGAAAAGCCATGAAAAGGAAGTTATTCTCATTTTCCGCCAGTGTTATCACCGCAATAATGCTCACCGCTTGTGCTGCAGCGCCAGAAAATAAACCTGCTTCCTCCGCTGCTCTTTCCCCGACCAGTGAAGCTGTTGCCACAGCTATACCATCATGAACGAAACTGTTGAATATCCTTACGCAGACTTATCCGGCATGGTAGTTGTGAAAACCCAGTCCGGACAAAAGCTAGTTCTGGATGTTTACGGCAATGAGATAATTTCCGCTGGGCAATATGAAGATTTAGCCCCCGCACGCGATGGCTGCGTATGGGCAAAACAGAATGGCCTTTGGGGCTTGCTGCAAGTACAGGATTATACCGAAAACAATGCCGACATTATTCTGCCGGATGGATGCGTTGCACCAGATGTAACGCTTAGCCGAATTGATAGCCTTTGTACCTACACCACTGCTGATCATGGGCTGGTTATGCGTAAAGGTCCCGGTACAAATTATGAAAAAATGGATAATATCCCCTACGGTATCATCGTATGGGAATGCGGCTATAGCAGCAATGTGCCTGACTGGGTTGTTGTATATTACAGTGGGATTTATGGTTGGGTCAGTGATGAATACTTGGCTACCACTATTTATTCCACCAGTAAATAATAAATAAAAAAGCAGGTGTTCATGTAGAAACGATATCGTCCTCCACGTGAATACCTGCTTTTTATAGCTTCTTTTATTATATCTGTTCTGTGCCGCTATTTGTCTCTGTATGAAATAAATAGCCGCTATATGCATTTGAATGAAGTGTTCTGTTTGTTTGCTTTTTACCTAAAAGAATCGCGTAGGAGGCTCTCTTAACTAAAGAGCCGACCTCTCACACCACCGTGCGTACCGACCGGTACACGGCGGTTCAACCGCATAAGTGCAAGGACTCGTAGTAGCGCCTGAGGATACTAAAATATCCTGCTTCTGCGAGTCTTTCGTTTGCAATGGAACCTTTTAATACAGGACTACCGGCGATACACCAATAACCCAGTCTGGAATTGCCCCACTGGTACTATTCCAAAATTCTTCGTTTGAGTTTCATTACTCATCGATATAATCTTTATCGAACCACTCGCCTAGCGAGTGGTTTTAGACATACAAAAAAGCACCTTAGCTTACGCTATGGTGCTTTTCCTGGTGACCCGTGCGGGAATCGAACCCACGTTAACGGCGTGA
>ULXI01031923.1_pt1 | contig 17910 bp, 13 predicted proteins | sample 1961181 | NCBI WGS metagenome assembly ULXI01 (sample SAMEA4835835, study PRJEB28245) | human gut metagenome | biome: gut microbiome; material: fecal sample | place: Denmark | collected 2008 | reverse complement strand
ATCCTCCGTTACCGTCATAATCAGCGGAATACTGAGGATAGAAACTGCCAGCGCACCGCTGAACAGGTTCCACTGCGAGCCGGTCATCACGATAAATACCAGGTAACCGAACAGGCCGACAACGATAGACGGCAGTGAAGACATCGTTTCGATACACATACGCAGGAACTTGGTGAACTTGCCCTGCTTAGCATATTCCGCCATGTAGATGCCGGCAGCGATACCCATAGGAACGCTCACCAGCAGCGACAGGAAAACCAGATAAATAGTGTTGAAGAACAAATTACCGATGCCGCTGCCCTCAAAGGAAATCAAGCTCCAGCTGAAATCCTTGAAGCCGTTGATGACAACGTATAGGGCAAATGCCACGAGCAGCAGGATAAAGAAGCCTGCTACGCAATAAAACACAGCTGTCATCAGCTTATCAACAAACTTTGCACGCGCTATACTGTCGTTCATGCCTGCTTCCCTCCTTTAGCAGTTAAAAAGTGGATGGCAAAAATGCAGGCAAGGGAGATGATAAACAGCAGCAGCGCCATCGTCCACAAAGCAATGTTGTATTCGCTGCCCTCCATTGCACCGCCCATATCCGCCGCAATCGCCGCCGTCAGATTGTTGGTCGGAGCAAGCAGCGAGCTCGGAAAGGCACGCATCTTGCCGATAACCATCGCTACAGCCAGCGCTTCGCCGAAGGCACGCGCCAGGCCCAGGATAACAGCCGTCATCAGGCCGGTAACTGCCGCAGGCACTACCACCTTGGCAATAGTCTGCCAACGCGTTGCGCCAAGACCATAGGAAGCAGCGCGGTAGCTTTTAGGAATGCTACGCAACGCATCTGCCGCCAGACTGGTGATGGTCGGGAAAATCATGACCGCCAGCACAATACCTGCAGCCAATACGGAAAAGCCGAAGCGCAGGTTAAAAATGTTTTTAATCAGCGGTACCAAAATTGTCAGGCCGATCCAGCCATAAACTACGGAAGGAATGCCGACAAAAATTTCCACAGCCGGTTGGACAAAGCGCTTGCCCAGCTCCGGCGAAATCTCCGTCATAAAAATTGCGGTTGCCAAACTGAACGGTGTAGCAATCGCCAGCGCCAACGCGCAGGTAATAACAGAACCGAAGATGAAGATGGCTGCGCCAACCTTGCCACCGCCCTCAGCACTGTCACTCGGCGCCCAATCGGCCGATAAAAGAAACTCGCTGATGCTGTGATTATATGTAGTGAATGTGCCTAAGCCCTTGTAGCATAAAAAAGCACCAATAGCTATGGTCAAAACAATAAGCGCCAGACCACAGCCACTGATGATATAACGCCACAGGGTATCTTGCCGATAGGCACTAGTATTTACCTGTTGCATTTAAGATAACTCCTCAAGCTATAAGATTGTTTTTAGATTAGAATTTAAGCGAAGCATAAGGCTCCTATGCCAAGCCCTAAAAATGAAACTTAGTGCGTCTGCTTCAATCATCAAAAGGCTATATAAGACCTCTATTCTAATACTCTAATACACAAAGGCGAAGCAGAGTGCGTCAGATGCGAAGAGCGGCGACGGCGGCGTACATATTCGTACTCCTCATCCTTCGGGTATTAGCACGACCAACATGTTCTCGCTTCGCTACGCTTGCGACAACATGGGTCTTTGCGTTAGGAGCCGTCGCGATGCAGATGCACCTTATCTGAAGTCCCCGGACACAGGATAAGGATGCAGATGCTATGCGACGACGACGACGGCGTACATATTCGTACTCCTCACCCTTCGGGTATTAGCACGACCAATATGTTCTCGCTTCGCTACGCTTGCGACAACATGGGTCTTTGCGTCAGGAGTCGTCGCGACGCAGATGCGCCTTATCCGAAGTCCGTATTATCTCTTTACTTGCATTTTTGCAGTAACACCATACCCCTGCTTTTCAATTTCCTTACCATAATCAGCAGAGAGGATGAAGTCCAGGAATGCTTTTACAGCGCCGGTAGCTTCGCCTTTAGTATACATGTGCTCATAACCCCATACATGATATTTGCCGCTGTAAGTATTGTCCAGAGTAGGCTCTACACCATCGATGGCAACTGTTGCAACGTCCTTGTTATTTACGAGGTAGGACAGAGCAACATAACCGATAGCGCCTTTGTTATCCTTTACGCTTTGCAGCAGAGTGCCGGAGTCATCGGTCTCCAGAGATTTGTTGGTTGCTTCTTTAGCACCGCCCAGAGCGAACTCCTGGAAGAGAGCGCGGGTACCGCTGGTAGCAGGACGGGTAATCAGAACGATAGGTTCATCCGGGCCGCCAACCTGTTTCCAGTTGGTTACCTTAGCGGTGAAGATGTCGGTCAGCTGAGCCTTGGTCAGGCTTTTTACTTTAGCTGCCAAATCTTTGTTGATAACCGGAGCCATGGTAACTACGCAAACCTTGTGGTCTACAAGTCCTTTAGCAACTTCGGGTTTCAGTTTGCTTTCTGCCGGTACGTCAGAGTTACCGATGTTAACGCTGCCGTCTGCAACCTGTTTCAGACCAGTGCCGCTGCCGCCGCCGTTAAGGGTGATGGAAACATCCGGGTTAATAGCTTTGAATTTGCTTGCTGCATCCTTTGCCAGCGGCAGAAGTGCGGAAGAACCGCTGCCGGTTACACTGCCGGTAACCTTGCTGCCTGCTTTTTTATCAGCAGCCTTGTTATCACTGCCGCAGCCCAAAGCACCGAGTGCTACCATAGCTGCCAGACCTAAACATGCGACTTTTTTCAATTTCATAATATATTTCCTCCTTCAACCATCGTCAAAAAAATTATTTCCGATAAGTTCTGCGCCTCATCAGTAGGGTTCGTGGTTTATGATGCTAGTATAATATATCATTGTTAAGGAAGTATTATGCTGATGTTAAGAGCATGTTAAATAGCAAAAAATGCGCAAAAAAAGCACCTGCCTATCATTTTGCTGATAAGCAGGTGCCTGTACTTACTGTATTTTTGTTTTTGCGGTAATGCCCTTTTAGCTTACGCAGACAGCTTGGAAGCCAATTCGCGTACCTCTGCTTCTGTAAGCTTAGAGTGACGGACGGTGAACTCGATACTCATACCGTCAGCCAGTAAGCCTTGGGCAAGCTCTATTCTGTTTGCCTGCTCTTTTTCTTCAGCTTTTTTCGCTGCTTCTTTCGCTGCTTTTCTCGCTGCTTCTTTCGCTGCTTCTTTCGCTAATGCTTCGGCCTTTCTTGCAGCATATTCTTCAATTACATCAGTCATTTTTTCTTCGCCCTCCTTGCTGTATTTCAAAAACTCCATGCGCTCGGCAAATTCATGATAATGCAGATTCTTTGGCTCTGTACAATATAAATCCTGCATCAGTTTACCAAGCGCTGTATTATCTCGACGCTGGCTGTTGACATAGATAATGCGCGAACCATCTTCAAAGCATTTCGCATTTTCATCGATTCTGCGCCTAATATTATACAGTGGCAAATTATCGTGCAAGACATCGTTTTCTGTGATAAAAATTACGTAGGTATCCGGCAGTTCTTCGTAGAGCTTACCAGGCTGCAGGAAGTGTGTATCAAGGATACTGCTGTAAAATCTGGCGCGTCTTGCAGGTGCGCCTTCATCGCTTCTCTGCACCTCTACGTTAAAATAACGTCCTTTGCTATCCAGCGCTAAAATATCCAGTTGAGAAGAATGTCCGTAGATGTTTTGAATAAAGCTCTGTATTCTGACATTTCTCACCTTAATTTTATCATCTCCCAGGATAACGCGCAAGAAAACCTGCGCTGCTTTTTTGTTGTCATCTAGCATAAAATTCATAAACCTGTTGTTCATCATGCAAAGGCTGCCGATGACCTGCTTGATTTCGCTGTTTTGACCTACTTCGGTTGTTTGCATTACTTTAGCTCCCTTCTTAACAAAAAACGCCCTATGTACTACTCAATAATACATAAGGCGTTCTCAATGACGCTGCGACGACCGTACTCCAGGCAGGCGTGCAAAAATCTTACGAATATATATTATCTGATTTTTCAGATTTTGTCAAGAGGAAAGAAGCTATAAGTTTTTCCCTTAAAAATAGGGTAATTTTAAGGGAAAGCTTTGGGATGTAAGGGAAAAGCACCTGCCTATCATTTTGCTGATAAACAGGTGCTTTGAAGTTTAGATTAGCTTACTTGTCCTCTTCGAGGATAATTCCACCTTTTCAATTTCTCGCTTCGTTACACTTGCGACAAACTGTGTCTCATTTACCAGTTCTGCCACGTTTGGTGAACGGTACGCCTTTAGCGCACAGCGGGCAGGTTGCCGGATCAAAGGTTTCTACGTTAAGGTGCAGCAGAGCTTCGGTGCGAACGCCGAAGTCTACCTTGCCGCCGCTGCGGTCAACCAGCAGGCCAACACCTACGAGCTCGCCGCCATGCTCTTTAACTACTTCCATAACCTCTTTAACGCTGCCGCCGGTGGTTACGATGTCTTCAACAACCAGTACGCGGGTGCCTGCCGGAATTTGGAAGCCACGACGCAGAGTCATTTTGCCGTTTTCACGCTCGGTGAAGATAGCACGGGTGCCCAGAGCCTTGCCAACCTCGTGAGCCAGCAGGATACCGCCGGTCATCGGGCCAACTACCAGTTCAACATTGTCGTTTTCATAACGACGTGCGATTTCCTGGCACAGGCGCTCGGTATATTTAGGATGCTGCAGTACGTTGAATTTTTCAACATACATAGGGCTGTGCAGACCGCTGGTCAGCAAAAAGTGACCATGGAGAACTGCTTCGGTTTCCTCGAGCATTTTCATAACATCTTTTTCTTCTAAAACTGCCATTTGCTTACACTCCTTTAATCTCTTCTACAATTGCCAATGCTGCTGCTTGTCTTGCTTCAGCCTTAGTAATAGGTCTGCCTACTACGATGTGACTGCTGCCGTTTTGCAGAGCGCCTGCCGGTGTTGCTACGCGCTTCTGGTCATCCAGAGAGCTGCCCGCAGGACGCACTCCCGGGGTAACAATCAGGAACTCGGGGCCACAAGCCTCACGGATAGCCGCAGCTTCCTTAGGAGAAGCAACAACGCCGTCCATGCCTGCTTCCTTCGCCAGCTTAGCCAGGCTGATAACTTGCTCGGCAATGGTATTTTTATAATTCAAATCAGCAAACTGTTCATCATCCATGCTGGTAAGAATGGTTACAGCAATCAGCTTCGGTGCCGGACGACCAGCTGCCTCAGCAGCCTCATGCACAGCCTTAACAGCTTCTGCCATCATCTTTTTGCCGCCGACAGCATGAACGTTCATCATGTCTGCACCCAAATCGCTGAGTACGGTAAGTGCATGAGCAACAGTGTTAGGAATATCCTGCAGCTTGAGGTCCAAGAAAACATGCTTGCCATGTTCCTTTAAAAAGCGGATAATTTCGCTGCCTACTGCATAATAAAGCTCCATGCCAACCTTGTAGTAGCTTACTGCGTCACCCAATTCGACAACGCAAGCCTTAGCCTGTTCCAATGTAGGAAAGTCGAGTGCGACTATTAATCTATCATCAGATTTCATAAAAATCTCCCTTTTGTCATTCTTTCTAAAAGACGCTGGAGAATGCGTCAGATGCGAAGAACGGCGACGACGGCGTACATACTCGTACTCCTCACCCTTCGGGTATTAGCACGACCAACAGTTTTTACTGCATTTACACTTGTAAAAACTGGGTCTTAGCGTCAGGAGCCGTTCTGAAGCAGATGGCGTGTTATACAGCGTCGTTATACAACGGCATGCTTTTTTTACCTTCAGGTAATGCAAGGCCGACAATTTCGGAAATATTCTGCGCGTTATGTCTGTCCAGATATGCCAGCATACCATGAGCAATGGTTTCAGCGATATCAGGCTGTACAAAGTTTGCGGTGCCAACTGCTACCGCACTTGCGCCTGCCAGCATGAACTCAATTGCATCCTCGGCACACATAATGCCGCCCATGCCAATGATGGGGATATGCACAGCCTGTGCTACCTGATAAACCAGGCGCACTGCTACCGGACGTACAGCAGGACCGCTGAGGCCGCCGGTTACGTTGCCGAGCACAGGACGCTGACGCTCAATATCAATCTTGGTACCGAGCAGCGTGTTAATCATGGAAATTGCATCCGCACCTGCTGCTTCTACAGCCTTCGCCATCACCACAATATCAGTTACGTTCGGAGAAAGCTTGGCGATAACCATTTTGCCGGTGTTGGCCTTAACCGCACGTACAACCTCAGCAGCTGCCTCCGGCACAGTGCCGAAAACAATACCGCCCTCTTTTACGTTCGGACAGGAGATGTTGATTTCTACTGCATCAACACCGTCTACATCCAGCTTTTTGGCAACAGCGCCGTATTCCTCGGGGGTATGGCCGTAGATGTTGACAATCACAGGTACGTTATATTTTTTCAGCTCAGGCAGAGTGTGCTCCAAGAAGTACTCACTGCCGGGGTTTTCCAGACCGATGCAGTTCAGCATACCGGACGGGGTTTCTACCGCACGCTGGCCCTTATTACCTGCTGCAGGCTCTAAAGAGGTACCCTTTACGGTAACAGCGCCAACCTTTTCCAGGTCGAGAAAATCGGTAAATTCCAGGCCAAAGCCAAAGGTGCCGGAGCCGGTAGTAACAGGAGTAGCCATCTTCACGCCGGCAATATCAACTGCCAGACGGCCATCATACAATGCTTTTACCATTCTCCTACCTCCTCTGCCCAGAATACCGGGCCGTCCTTGCAGACCTTGATGCGCTTGCCGATGCCTTCGCAGGCACAGGACAGGCACGCACCCAGACCGCAGGCCATGTATTTTTCCAGAGATACCTGACATTTTACGCCGGCTTCTAAGCAGGCATTGGCAACTGCGCGCATCATCGGTACAGGACCGCAAACGTATACGCAGTCATAGCCGCCCTCTTTTAACAGCTGCGGCAGCAGGGCCATTACAGTACCCTTAGTGCCGACACTGCCGTCATCGGTGGTCAGGTAAATATTTTTGCTGAGGCTTTCATAAAGCTTGGTCCAGAACAATTCCTCGGCACTGCGGCCGCCCATCAGGATATCGGTATTGCCCTCACCGAAGCCCTCTGCCAAAAACAGCAGCGGAGCCAGGCCCAAGCCGCCGCCAACCAGCAGCGGTTTTTTGGCGCTCATATCAAAGCCGTGTCCCAGCGGACCGACGATGCTAAGCTCGTCGCCGCTGCAAACGTCAGCCAGAATATGAGTTGCTTCACCAATGATACGGTAGATCATGGTGATGCTGCCTTCAGCCTTGTTAACTCCTGCTACGCCGAAGGGACGGCGCAGCAGCGGAGCAGTATTCTTGCACACCTTCACGTTGACGAACTGTCCGGGGACAGCCTCGGCAGCGATTTCCGGTGCATAAACATTTATTAATTTTGTCGTACTATTTAAAACTCGTTGACCAATTACCTTGGCACTCGCAATAGTTTTAGACATAATCAATCCTCCCAGGTCAGGTCCTGCAGAGCGGTAACGCGTACAACGCTGCGACGACGCATTGCGCTCATAACGTTCAGCAGCTCACGTGCAGTATCCATAGAGGTCAGGCAGGCAATTGCATGCTCTACAGTAGAACGGCGGATTTTGAAGCCGTCACGTTCAGCGTCACGGCCATGGTTGGTGGTGTTGATAACCATACCGATGCGGCCGCTCTTGATATCATCAATCAGGTTCGGATGACCTTCGCTTACTTTGGTAGCAACTTCAACAGTTACACCGTACTTCTGCAGGTATTCCGCAGTCCCGTCGGTTGCGATAACGGTGTAGCCCAGCTCTTCAAAGCCGCGGGCAATAGCAACTGCCTCAGGCTTATCCATATCAGCAACGGTAATCAGAATTGCACCCTCGTGTGGTACATTAATACCGGAAGCGATGCAAGCCTTATACAGCGCACGGCTGTACTGATAGTCGCAGGCCATAACCTCACCGGTGGATTTCATTTCAGGTCCAAGGGTGATATCTACGTTGCTCATCTTATTGAAGCTGAATACAGGAGCTTTAACAGCATAGTAGTCCGGGAAGAAGCGTAAACCTGCTTGCAGGCCCTGCTCTTTGAGGCTCATGCCCATTGCGCATCTGGTAGCAACGTCTACCATGGAGATGCCGGTAATCTTGCTCAGGAACGGTACAGTTCTGGAGGAACGCGGGTTAACCTCGATTACATATACATGCTCGTCACGAACGATGTACTGAATGTTAATCATGCCCTTAACTTCCAGGCCCAGAGCCATTTTATTGGTGTATTCGATAATGGTACGGATAACACTCTCGCTCAGGCTACGCGGCGGATATACGGCGATGGAGTCACCGCTGTGTACGCCTGCACGTTCAACGTGTTCCATGATGCCGGGGATTAATACTTCCTTGCCGTCGCAGATAGCGTCAACCTCTACCTCAGTGCCCTGCAGGTAATGGTCAACCAGTACCGGATGCTCGTGAGAAGCCTTAACAGCATATGTCATGTAGTTGCGCAGCTCGTCATCATTATAAACGATTTCCATAGCACGGCCGCCCAGTACGTAGGAAGGACGAACCATGGTCGGATAGCCAACATTGTGGGCAGCAACCAGCGCACCCTCGGTATCGAATACGGTGTGGCCCTGCGGACGCGGGATATCGCAGCTTGTCAGCAGCTCGTCGAAGCGTTCACGGTCCTCAGCGCGGTCGATGCTGTCAACGGAGGAGCCCAGAATCTTCACGCCTGCGCGGGAGAGCGAACCTGCCAGATTGATAGCGGTCTGACCACCGAATTGAACGATAACACCTTCCGGTTTTTCTTTGTCGATAACGTTGAGAACATCCTCAACAGTCAGCGGCTCAAAGTACAGCTTGTCGGAAATATCGAAGTCAGTGGAAACGGTTTCCGGGTTATTGTTGATGATAATGGTTTCATAGCCCATTTCCTTCAACGCCCATACGCAGTGTACGGAGCAGTAGTCGAATTCTACGCCCTGACCGATACGGATAGGACCGGAGCCGAGTACAACTACTCTCTTTCTGTCACTTACTTCAACCTCATCCTCGGTTTCGTAGCAGGAGTAGTAGTACGGGGTTGCAGCTTCAAATTCCGCAGCGCAGGTATCAACCATTTTGTAGGTCGGCAGAATGCCGTTAGCCTTACGCATATCGCGGATTTCAAACTCAGTCTTGCCTACGCGTTTACCGATAACAGCATCGGCAAAGCCCATTCTCTTAGCCTTACGCAGCAGGCTCGGAGTCAGCTCGTGAGTTTCCAGAGCTTTTTCCATTTTAATGATGTTTTGGATTTTGGAAAGGAACCACATGTCAATCTTGGTGATATCGTGAATCTCTTCCAGAGTAATGCCGCGGCGGATAGCCTCAGCAACAACGAAGCAGCGCTCGTCATCAATGCGCTTGATGCGGTCATGAATTTCTTCATCGCTCAAAGCCTTCAGCTCAGGCATTTCCAGATGATTGAGGCCGATTTCCAGGCAGCGAACTGCTTTCAGCATGGAAGCTTCAAAGCTGCGCTCAATCGCCATAACCTCACCGGTAGCCTTCATCTGAGTGCCCAGAGTGCGGTCAGCGGTTACGAATTTATCGAACGGCCAACGCGGGAATTTCAGTACGATATAGTCAATGGTAGGCTCGAAGCAAGCCTTAGTCTTTTTGGTAACAGCGTTTTCGATTTCGTCCAGGTTGTAGCCGACAGCAATTTTGCTGGTAACCTTAGCAATCGGATAACCGGTAGCTTTGGAAGCCAGTGCGGAAGAACGGCTTACACGCGGGTTAACTTCGATTACATAATAGTTTTCGGAGTACGGGTCGAGAGCCAGCTGTACGTTACAGCCACCAACTACGCCCAGCTCACGCACGATATCGATAGAAGCCTGACGCAGCAGCTGTACTTCTTTATCGCTCAGAGTCTGTGCCGGAGCCACAACGATGGAGTCGCCGGTGTGTACGCCAACAGGATCCAGGTTTTCCATGGAGCAGACAGTGATGCAGTTATCAGCAGCGTCGCGGATTACTTCGTATTCGATTTCCTTCCAGCCAGCGATGCTGCGTTCAATCAGGCATTGACCGATAGGGCTGTAGCCCAGGCCCTTTTGCACGATGTCAATCAGCTCTTCCTCGTTTTCAGCAATACCGCCGCCGGTACCGCCGAGGGTATAAGCAGGACGGACAATCAGCGGATAGCCGATTTCCTTGCCGAAGTCGCACGCAGCTTCAATGGTTTCTACGATAGTGCTTTCAGGAATCGGCTGATGGATTTTCTCCATAGTTTCCTTGAACATTTCGCGGTCTTCACCACGTTTGATAGCGCTGATCTGAGTGCCCAGCAGACGAACGTTGTATTTGCTCAGAATGCCTTGCTCTTCCAGTTTCATAGCCATGTTCAGGCCAACCTGACCGCCAAGTGTTGCCAACAGGGAATCAGGATGCTCACGTTTGATAATTTTTTCAATGAATTCAACGCTGATAGGTTCAACATATACACGGTCAGCCACATGCACATCAGTCATAATAGTTGCAGGGTTACTGTTAATCAGTACAACCTCCAGGCCTTCTTCCTTCAGAGCACGGCAAGCCTGGGTGCCTGCATAGTCAAACTCTGCTGCCTGACCGATAATAATAGGGCCGGAGCCGATAACGAGAACCTTTTTAACATCTTTAAGTTTCGGCATAATTAACGACCCTCCATCATATCAACAAAATGTTTAAACAAATAATCATGATCACCAGGGCCAGGGCAGGCTTCCGGATGATATTGAACGGTGAATGTAGGATGCTTGGTGTATTCCAGGCCTTCGATAGTACCGTCGTTCATGGAAATGTGACTGATGTTGATGCCCTTGCCTTCCAGAGATTTTTCATCTACAGCATAACCGTGGTTTTGGGCGCTGATGTAGATGCGGCCGGTTGTCAGGTATTTTACCGGTTGGTTGATACCGCGATGGCCGAATTTCATTTTATAGGTATCAGCACCGTTAGCCAAAGCCATGAGCTGATGACCGAGGCAGATACCGAAAATCGGTTTCTTGCCGATTAATTTCTTAATGTTTTCAATAACCTCTGGCAAATCCTTCGGGTCGCCGGGGCCGTTGGACAGGAAGATACCGTCCGGATCGCATGCCAGTACCTCTTCTGCGGTAGCGGAAGCAGGGAATACTGTCAGGCGGCAGCCAAAAGCTTCAATGGATTTCAGGATATTGCGTTTAATACCGAAGTCCATAACAGCTACATGCAGCTTGCCATCACCCATGGTGTAAACCTCGGGAGTGGTAACCTGCTCAACCTGGTTGTGTACTGCCGGTAAAGCCAGCAGCTTCTGTACTTCATCATCAGGCATTTCTGCCGGAACGATTACGCCCTGCAGTACGCCGTGATTACGGATTTTACGGGTGATAGCACGTGTATCTACACCTGCTAAGGTCGGGATATCCTGTTCAATCAGGAAGTCCTCCAGGCTCTGCTCATTGCGCCAGTTGCTGGGGCAATCGCACAGCTCGCCGATAACGAAGCCCTGGAAAAAGCATTTCTTACCTTGGTTAAACAGTGGGTTGCAGCCATAGTTGCCTACCAGCGGATAGGTCATTACTACAATCTGACCGCAGAAGGATGGGTCGGTCAAGGTCTCCTGGTAACCGCTCATGCCGGTGGTGAATACAACCTCACCTACAGCATTGCGTTTGCCACCATACAGAGTGCCTTCAAAAACGCTGCCGTCTTCTAAAACTAATTTTCCTTTTCTTACTTTTTCGTGCATACTACACCATCCCTCATTACAAAATTACCGTGCAGCATAGTGGCAACAGCCTTACCGGTGCAAGCCTTGCCTTCGTACGGGGTGAATTTGCCGCGGGTATAGAATTTGGAGCTGTCAACAGTCCATTCTTTATTTAAGTCCATAATAGTGATATCAGCAACACTGCCCTCTTTCAGAGTACCGCCGGCCAGCTTGAACAGCTTAGCAGGCTCGCAGCTCATTTTGCTGATAATAGTATTCAGGTCGAATACATGGGTGTGATATAAGTCTGTCAGCATTACTGCCAGAGAGGTTTCCAGACCGCAGAAGCCGTTCGGAGCATAGCGGAATTCAACATCCTTTTCTTCCGGAGCATGCGGGGAGTGGTCGGTAACGATTGCGTCAACAGTGCCGTCCAGAACAGCCTCACGCATAGCCTGTACATGGTCTGCACTGCGCAACGGCGGGTTAACGCGGGTTGCGGAATTGTAATCTGCGCAAGCCTCATCAGTCAGAGTCAGATGATGTACGGTTACTTCACTTGTAACATTTACGCCGCGTTTTTTAGCCTGGCGGATGATATCGATAGCACCCTTGGAGGCAACGTGGCAGATGTGTACATGTGCGCCGGTGTATTCAGCGATGATGCAGTCACGTGCAACAGCGATATCCTCGCTGATTGCCGGTACGCCCGGAACGCCGATACGTGCGGAAACAGCGCCTTCATGCATGTAGCCTTCGGAATCCAGCTCAGGATCAATCGCATGGCACAGCAAAGGTTTGTCGAAAGCAGTTACATATTTGGCAGCCAGCACCATCAGACGGGAGCTCTTTACATAGTGGCCGTCATCGGAGAAGCCCATAGCGCCTTTTTCTGCCATGTCGCCCATCTCTGCCAGCTCTTCGCCCTTTTCGCCCTTGCTGATTGCGCCGATAACTTCGACGTTAGCGTAGCTTTCCTCGCGAGCGCGTTCTTTGATACCGCTTACTACGATGGAGGTATCGATAACAGGCTTGGTATTCGGCATGCAGGCAACGGTGGTTACACCGCCGGCAGCAGCAGCCTTGGTACCGCTGATAATATCTTCCTTAGCTTCCAGGCCGGGCTCACGCATATGAGTGTGTACGTCAATCAGACCAGGAGTTACTACGAGGCCGGTTGCATCAAAAACCTCGTCAGCTGCTTCGGCAATATCCTTGCCCAAAGCTTTAATTTTGCCATCCTCAACGAGGATATCCATTACAGCATCTAATTTTTGGCTGGGGTCTACTACCCTGCCGTTTTTAATCAATGTTTTCAATGTGTTTACCTCCTGTCAAAGTCAAGAATAAGAGTGCCATACGTACAGCTACGCCGTTTTGTACCTCAGTACGGATTGCGGCGTTATCGCAGTAACCAACCTCCCAGGAGATTTCCAGACCACGGTTCATCGGGCCGGGATGCAGCACGGTTACGTCAGGCTTAGCCAGCTTCAGGCGGTTTTCGTTAATACCGAAGATACGTGCATATTCACGCGGAGACGGGAACAGGCCCTTTTGCTGACGCTCCAGCTGAATACGCAGGATATCGATTACGTCAGCGCCTTCGATTGCTTCTTCAACGCGTTTGTGTACGGTAACGCCCAGAGAAGCGATGTCGTGCGGCAGCAGAGTCATAGGACCTGCAACGTGTACCTCAGCGCCCATTTTAGTCCAGGCAGCAATATTGGTGCGGGCAACACGGCTGTAGAGAATATCGCCGATAATTGCCATTTTCAAACCCTTCAGGTTTTTGCCCTGCTCACGGATAGTAAACATATCCAGGAAGCCTTGAGAAGGATGTGCGTGTGCGCCATCGCCGGCGTTGATGATTACAGGGTCTGCAACCTTAGCAGCATATGCTGCAGCGCCTTCAATGGGGTGACGCATAACAATCGCATCACAAGCCATGGATTGTACAGTCAGGATGGTGTCGCGCAGGCATTCACCTTTGACAACACTGGAGGAGGATGTAGTGATGTTTACTACATCGGCACCCAGATATTTGCCTGCCAGCTCGAAGGATGTACGGGTACGTGTACTGGGCTCATAGAACAGATTGATGATAGATTTACCGCGCAGTGAGGGCACCTTTTTGATATCCCTCTTCATAATCTTCTTCATTTCCTCAGCTGTTTTCAAAACCAGCTCGATTTCCTCAACGCTGAGGCTTTCCAGATCCAGTATATCTCTGCCACCCAGAGATACATTTGATTTAGCCATTAGCTTTACCTCCTGTTTTTTATAATAAAATTGCATAATAAAAGGCCTTCTCATCCCATGATGGTGCAAAAAGGCCTTAGGTTTCATAATAACTTATACCTTGCAGTCTCACAGGACCAATTTAAAGGTGCAAATTGATTGTATATATTTTACACCTTAATGAAGAATACGTCAAATATTTCGAGGTAAAATCTTGGCAGGATTTTTTTACTTATAGTATAATAAAGAAGATTAAAAATTAGCGAGGTAATTATGCGAAACACTATTATAGATAATCTGCGTGGCATCTGCATGCTTGGCGTCATCGGTATTCATATCGGCAGCCTGGCACTTGCCCCCAACAACTTTACTCTTTACTTATTACTGGAGATTTTAAGCCGTTACAGTGTCCCCTCCTTTTTCTTTATCTCCGGCTACGGCCTGGCCTGTACGGATAAAGGCCTATTAAGCGGCAGCCGGCTGAACTATATCGACTTTATGAAGAAGCGTCTGCGGGGAGCAGGCCTGCCCTACCTCAGTTGGTCGCTGTTTTACATGCTCTACTTCTGGCTGATTCTGCCACCAGGCTTCGTCAGCTGGAATCCGCTGCATGTGGCCTATGTATTATTCTTCGGCCTGGGCTGCTACCATTTGTATTTTATGGTCATCCTGCTGTGGTTTTATGCAAGCTATCCGCTCTGGCGCCGGCTTCTTCGTATAATTATACATCAAAGTATACCGTTTATGCTAGTGCTTTTATTCATTTTCCAGCTTGCTTTCAACTGGTGGACAACGCATCCGGGCTTGAATACAGCGGGTTGGAGCGTCTTGGCTAAAAATTTCTTTGATTATCGCCTCAACTATCTTCCATTGCATTATCTGCTTATTTTTATAAGCGGCGGCCTGGCAGCCTGCTATTGGGAAAAATTCATCGCCCTTCTGCGCAGATACAGCGCCATGGTATGCGTAATTTTTGCTGCAAGCGTGGCCTGGGACGTACAAAGCTGTTACGAAGCAGTTACTGTCAAAGGCTACACGCTGATTGATCTGGCCAACACCTATCACCAGCTCAGCCCGCAGGGACTCTGCTACACCGTAGGCTCGCTGCTCTTCTTCTGCCTGGCACTGGATTGGCTGGAGCGCAAGGCGCAGGCAACAGTACACTCAAAGGCTCCCCTTGCACTGCAAGCTATCCCTCAAGCAGCATCGCATACAGAGGCTCCCAATGCACTGCAATCTATCCCTCAAGCAGCATCGCATACAGAGGTTCCCAATGCACTGCAATCTATCCCTCAAGCAGCATCGTATACAGAAGCTCCCCTTGGGGGGAGCTGTCACCGCAAGGTGACTGAGAGGGGTTCCCTCGCCAACCTCCTCTACAAAGCCATCAGCATTCTCTCCGCCTACTCCATGCTCATCTACTTTGTACATCCGCTGCTTTTGGACTGGCTCAGCAGCGCCTACAACCATTTCGGCATCATCATGACCGTTAAGAAGGTAGCACTTTCCTACGTGCTGCTGGTGCTCGGCTCGCTGGTCCTCAGCATCCTGCTGACGAAGGCATTTGCAAAATGCAGTACCTTAAAGCTGCTGTTTACAGGCAAGCGCTGATTTTAATACAATCGAGTAGGAGCCTGCTCATTATTTGAGCAGGCGACCTCTCACACCACCGTGCGTACCGTTCGGTACACGGCGGTTCAAATACCATAATGCTTGAGTCTTTTAAGCTCGTAATTGCTCGCTAGTTCATAGTAGCCTGCTTTTACGAGCTTTTCTTTCGTTATTGACCTATTGAGTATTACACTTCCTGCTACTCGCCAATAACCTATTCTCGTATTTCCCCACATACGTGCGTACTCCTCTGGCATTCCTAGCTTCTTTAAGTTTCTACTCCTTGTTGTAGGTTTCTTCCACTGCTTCCATATGTATTGACGGAATCGCCTTCTTAGCCATTCGTCCCATTCCTGCATTTTACGTTTCATACTTGCTATGCAGTAATAGTTCAGCCAACCGCTTACATATACTTTTACCTTGTTCATCACTACACGTATATTTCTTCCTTGGTTTCTAGCTGTCAGCTCTTTTAATTTTGCTTTGGCTTTCATCAAGGATTGTTTGTGTACTCTTATCATTACTTCTGTTTTGTTCTTGCCTAGCGTAAATCCTAAAAACTTGAACTTTGGTGAGTATACGCTTACTACTTTGCTCTTTTCCATGTTCAACTTTAGCCTGAGCTTATCTTCAAGATATTTTCTGCTAGATTCCAGCAGTCTTTTCGCTGCTCTTTTGCTCTTTGCTTCGACTATAATGTCATCTGCATACCTTACAATATTTACTCCTCGTCTTGACATTTCTTGGTCGAACTCGTTCAGGTAAATATTGGCCAATAGTGGCGACAATGGCCCGCCTTGCGGCGAACCTTCTTCTGTCTTTACTATTACTCCGTTGTCCATGACTCCGCTTCTTAGGAATTTCTTGATTAGCTCTATCAGCCTCTTATCTTTTATCTTTCTGCGAAGTATGTTGAGCAGTAAGTCATGGTTCAGCGTGTCGAAATACTTGGATAAATCTACTTCTACTACGTATTGAGACGAGATTTGTCAAGGTGTTTTTCTGCAAAAGGATATCAAAAGAGCAATGGGGCTGCCACACGTCATTTGTATGGCAGCCCCTCCACAATTTAATGCTAATGCGCAACTGATCTGCCTAAATTGGCAGCAAAGTCAAGCGATTGATACATTTCTTAATGCAAGCAGCACTGATGACGGTCAAGTTGGAACGCCTTATCGTGTTTATTTATGGCACTATTTATACGTTATACAACTCGCCGTTTTCAAATTCTTCATTAGTTATTGGTTCTAACTCGCCATAGTAGTTCTCCAGAAAATCATAAGCATACTTGCGGTTAAGAAGGTCATGTATTTTCTGGTTGTAATAGTTTCTAAGGCAGCTATAGCACGAAGGCGAGCAATTGCATCCTTTTGTGATAGCAATAGCCTTCTCAACCACTTGTCGGAAACAGCGGCCATCCTCAGTAACGAGTCTTCTTACATGGCCAGCACCACCCGCAACAGCGTCGTAAAGAACGATGGCATAAATCAGCTTGTTGTCATATACGATCTTGTGGAGGCAGCCCTTAATATCGTTTCTCTCAATATCCATGAGGGAAGACAGAGCTTCTAATAGCGCATACATGACAGACAGCATAACTTCTTGATTGCCGGCCTGTGGTGTCGAGAAAACCAATCGCACAACATCCGTCTTGAAAACATGACAGAGCTTATTTTTGACCAGTTTGACTTCGCAGTTTTTTCCCCATGGAGTAATGTGTTTCTTCTCCAGGGTTTTCTGGTGGGAATTAAACCCAGCCACTTCCATGTTTTCCATGGTGCTTTCAGCATAACCGCAATGTGGGCAGACATAGAAATCATCGTTGCAAACGACCATAAGGGAGTCATTGATGGACGTTTCCATCTGGAAACGATTGCCGTCCTTCATGACGAAGGCGTATTTCTGCATGACCTGCCGCTGAGCGTCGCCAATATAGAAGTCATCACTGCGAAACGCCTTATCTGGTTTTCGCATAGGGACGTCCTTCGGTTTTGCGTCTGCTACAAAGCCCTTTCTCGGCTCAATAGCCTGCTTCCATCTGGATTTCGAAATGATCTCATGACAGGAAACACAAGGTTCTCCTCCCTCATCGGGCTCCATCAGTCTATGATTCCAAGTCATGCACGAAGGGTTGTTGCACTGAGCAATATATGCAGTTTCCCAATCTTGTCCGGTGGTCTGAGGCAACTTTCGGATGTATCGGCTTGTATAAAGCTTGCCATCTGCCACCACCTGCGAGTCCGGTGCATACTCGGAGATTGCCAATTGCAGATCGCGGACCATTTGTAGCTTCTTATCTGTGGCAGCATTCGTGTTTTGATACAGTTCGACAGTATCTACCGGGAACCCGTACTTTGGCAGGACATTATTCC
>ULXI01029995.1_pt1 | contig 18030 bp, 15 predicted proteins | sample 1961181 | NCBI WGS metagenome assembly ULXI01 (sample SAMEA4835835, study PRJEB28245) | human gut metagenome | biome: gut microbiome; material: fecal sample | place: Denmark | collected 2008 | reverse complement strand
TAATATTAGGAATTCTTGGAACAAAACAAAAAAGGAGGGACTACTATGAAAATTGAGATAAAGAATGTATCAAAAAGCTTTAAAGGCATCGAAGTATTAAAAGATATTTCCATGACTTTAGAATCTGGACATATTTATGGCTTTATTGGTCATAATGGCTCTGGAAAGACAGTATTATTAAAGCTAATCTGTGCATTTTTAGAGCCTAGCACAGGAGAAATATTATTTGATGGAAAAAATGTAATAAAAAATAATGAGTATCCACCAAGTACTAGAGCGTTAATAGAAAGACCAACATTTATTTCTGAATTATCTGGAAAAGAAAACTTAGAATTGTTAGCAAATATCCAAAAGAAAATAGGCGAAAAAGAAATAGAAGAGACTTTGGAAAAAGTAGGATTAAAAGAAGCAAAAAATAAGTTATATTATAAATATTCTCTTGGAATGAAACAAAAGCTAGGAATTGCTCAAGTATTAATGGAAAATCCTGATGTTTTAATATTAGACGAACCATTCAATGGCTTAGATGAAGAAAGTGCTAAGAATATTAGAAATATCTTATTAGAAGAAAAACAAAAAGGAAAACTTATCATCCTAGCAACACACATAAAAGAAGATATGGTAGTATTATGTGATGAAATGTACAAATTTAATGATGGAGTAGTAACAAAAGAGGAAAAAGAAATAGAAATTTTATAAAACAAAAAACACAGAGAAGATAACTCTGTGTTTTATTTATTCATCCATTGAAACCTTTTCATATCAACGCAACCATTTTCTTTAAATAGGACTCCTTCTTCTAATAATAATTCTTTTTGTTTAGTAAAAGAGGGTGCACATCTTCCTTCATGATTTACTACTCGGTGACAAGGATAATTACCAAAAGTATCAGCATGTGATAACACTTTACCAACCAATCTAGCATTTTTAGGATAACCTGCTATTTTTGCAACTTGCCCATAAGTTGCAACTTTTCCTTCTGGAATTTCCAAAATAATTTCCAAAATTAAATAAATAAATTCATCTGTCATAAAATAAAAAAGCCCCTAAGGACTATTCTTCAACTTCAATTGCTCCAGTAGGGCAACTATCTTGAGCATCTTGTACTTCTTGTTTTTTATCCTCTGGGACTTCTTCCTTTTTAGCAACAGAAAGCCCCTCATCATCTATTTCAAAAACATCATCACAAATAGCTGCGCAAGCACCACAACCGATGCAACTATCTCTATTAACTTTTACTTTCATATTTAATCTCTCCTTTCACTTCATTATACAAGAAAAACTTATTGACGTAAAGAGCTAATTATTACTTTTGTTTTTATTTAAGGTGTGATAAACTAAAGTATAGGAAGGTGAGCGGTATGAGAAGCAGAATGGAACGTTACGAAAAAGAAGAACAAGGACAAACAGCACGTAGATCAAACAAGAATCAAGAACTATACGAAAATATCGGACGTAATACGAAATATACTAATTTTACAGATGTAACAAACGCCAATGCTTTTGATTTGGGTACTGCTCAAAAAAACTATCGTACTAGAGAAGGTTACCATCAAATAAAAGAGTACAATGATTTTGTTCCTGAGCCTAAAGTAAAAAAAGAATTAGATGAATTCAACTATTTATATCAGGACCACGAAAATAAAGTTTATGATATTAATAGTGTAATAGCAGAAGCCAAAAAGAACCGTATCAAGAAAGATGAAATGGAAGCAAAAAGAAAGTTGAAAAATACCAACTACAATATTTTAGCCAGTCTAAACCCAGAAGAATTAGAAAAATATAGAAAAGAAAAAGTAGAACGTACGAAACCTGATGAAGAAGAATTAAGAGAGTTAATTGATACCATTACTTCGAAAACGTTAGCTGGAGAGATAGATCAGAGAACAAGTGTAGATTTATTAAGTGATTTAATGGCAACAAATATGATGGACAGAGTAGAAAAGCCACAAAAAGACGAAGAGGAATCACCAGAAGATGAGATAGAGAATGAGCCAGAAGATACGGAAGAAATTGAAGAGAAATTATCATTATCCAAAGAAATACTAGATAAAGATCAAATCGACAAAGTAAATAAACTCAAAGAAGAAAAAGGCTCTGGAAGCATTATGGATGAATCTGATACAGACTTCTATACAAGAAGCATGGACTTATCAGATAAAGATTTTGAAATGGACGATGAATTTAAAGAAAAGAAAATGCCACTAGCAATAAAAATAATTTTAATTATCTTAGTAATTGCAGTGATTGCTGTAGCAGGATACTTTATTTATAAAAACTTCTTTTAATACTCAAATTTTGAGTATTTTTTTACTGGAACTATTTCCAACAATTCCTGTTTTGTGATATATTAATAGGTATAGGATGTAGGAGGAATAGCTTGTGAATTTAAAGTTTGTAGTAAATGATTATGTATTAATCTGGAACTTATTGTTTCAAGCTTCAATAAATGAAAGAATTCATAAATTAAAACAAAAATTATGGATTAACTATAAAAAAGAATATAATGCTACTTATCGTGATAAAGAAATTATGTTAAAAGACCCTAAAAACTTTATCCCTAACGATGATAGTATTTATAATATAATGTTAGAAACGAAAGAATATGAAAAAATCAAAAAAGATACAGAAAAATATCGTAATCAAGTATTAAAAATCTGGGATGATAACAAAAAAGATGCAATTAAGATAATTAAATCTATAACAAAATTAGAAATAAAGCCATACCAAGTATTAATAGTGAATGATGGATTAGATATCATCGATACAACAACGCCAAAAGATGCTAAAGTAAATACAATTATACTAGGAAAAAAAGTAACGGCAGATACTTCATTAAAATTATTAGTAGACTTAGTTTATAGGATTATAAAAAAAGAATTACAAGAGTATAAGACAGAATATAAAGAAATTGTGGATGCAGTAATCGAGTTAGCCATATTAAATGAATTTCCAACGAGAATAACGGGACGTAGCCATTACTTAACAGGAGATCCTACGCTAAACTATTTAAAAAGACAAATATATCCATACTGGTTAATGTATTTAGGAGCGGATAAAGAAGAAATGATGAACTTTATGATGCGAGATAAAATTGCTTTTGACATAGACAAATATTCCTATGAAAAAGAGCTTAAGAAAAAAGATATACTAGGCTTTATTGATTTTTGTATTAGAAATCAAAAATATATTGTAAAAATACATGAATTAGAGATAATATAATATTTGTATAGGGGGATAGTAGCATGAACGATAAAATGGAGATTTTATTAAATAAAATAAATATGGATAAAGAAAAATATCCATATTTTTCTAGTGCTAAATTAACAAAAATAAAAGTCCATAGAAAAACATCTACATGGGAAGTATTTATTTCTATCCCTAGTGCAGTGCCATTGGAAATAATAAAAGAATTAGAAGAAAAGAAGAACAATTTAGACGAACATGCCAAAGAAATAACATTTATTTGGGATGTAGAAAATATTGATGTGAATACCTACTTAAGTTACTATCCATATGTATTAGAACAAGTAAAAGAAGAATTAAAAGTACTAGAAATCTATAGTGATGCCTTAAAAATAGAAGAGGGGTTTCTTGTTTTAATCGCAACGACACCAGTAGAACAAGAACGTCTAAACCAGGTATTAGAAAAAATTAATACAATCTATAAACATTTAGGATATAAATTTAATATTGAGATAATATTAAGACATGAAGATAATATTTTAGAAGAAATCAAACAGGACTTAGTAGTAAAAGTAAAAGTTCCAGAAAAAAAGGAAGAAGCCCCTGTTGAAGTACCAAAAGAAAAGAAATTTAGAAAAGAAGCAAAAGACCCAAACAGTGTAATTGGTAGAGGAATCAAAGAAGATCCAATAAAGATTAAAACATTACTTGGAGAAGACAATAATGTTGTAGTAGAAGGATATGTTTTTGGTACAGACTATTTTGAATCAAGTAAAACAGATTTTAAAATTATTACTTTAAAAATTACAGATTATTCAGATAGTATCTATTGTAAAGTTTTTGTAAGAGATAATGATGAATATAAAAGATTATGTAAAGAACTAAAAGCAGGTTCTTGGTTTAAGATTAGAGGATATACAAAAGAAGATCAATTTGCGAAAGAATTGGTATTAAATGCTAGAGATATTATCAAGATAGAAAAAGAACAAGAAGTTGTTATGGATAAAGCGGAAAAGAAAAGAGTAGAACTACATTGTCATACAAAGATGAGCCAAATGGATGGAGTAGTAGACGATGAAACTTTACTAAAACAAGCAATCAAATGGGGCCATAAAGCAATTGCTATAACAGACCATAATGGTGTTCAAGCATTCCCACATGTCTTTAACTTTGTAACAGGATATAACAAGAAGTTAAAAGAAGGAGAAGAACCATTTAAAGCAATTTACGGAGCAGAATTAACTCTAATTGATGATACAGTAAATATTGTAGTAAGACCTAATAATAAAAATATGTTAGAGCAAACTTATGTTGTTTTCGACTTTGAAACAACAGGATTTAATGCCGGTGGTGCAGATTCAATTATTGAAATTGGTGCTGTTAAAATAAAAAATGGAGAAATATTAGAAAAATATGATGAATTAATTAATCCAGGTCGTCCACTTCCACAAAAAATTATAGATGTAACAAACATTACAGATGAAATGTTAGAAGGAAAAGATAATGAAGAAAATGCTGTAAAAAGATTTATCGCGTGGTTCGGAGATTGCCCAATGGTTGCTCATAATGCAAAATTCGACGTATCTTTCCTAGAGATGGCCTATAAAAAATATAATCTTGGTACATTCACGAATCCAGTAATTGATACTCTAGAATTATCTAGAACAATGGATAATACTTATGCAAGACACTCTCTATCCGCATTAGTAAAACGTTACGAAGTACCATGGGATGAAAGTGCTCACCATAGAGGAGACTACGATGCTGAAGGAACTGCACTAGTATTTCATAAGATGTTAAAGAAATTATCTAATCGTAATATAGAGACAATGGATCAATTAGATACTTTAGTTAGTAAAGATGAAATTCATAAATATGGTCGTGCTTACCACGTAAATTTATTAGTAAAGAATAAAACTGGCTTAAAAAATCTATTTAAATTAATATCACTAGCAAACACTACTTATCTATATAAAACACCAAGAATATTACGTAGTGAAATAGAGCGTCATAGAGAAGGAATATTAGTAGGTAGTGGTTGTTATGAAAGTGAAGTATTTACTCTAGCGAAATCCAAAAGTGAAGATGAACTTTCTAACATTATTCGTTTCTATGACTATGTAGAAGTACAACCAATGGAGTGTTATAATCATTTAATTCAATCAGGTGACTTTGGAACGGAAGTAGAACTTGCTGCTCACATTGAAAAAATTGTTCGTGTAACAGAAGAAGCAGGAAAGATTATTGTTGCAACAGGAGATGTTCACCATCTAACAAGAGATGATAAAATCTATCGAGAAATTATCGTTAATCAAAAAGTGCCAGGGGGAGGACGTCATCCATTAGCAAGGTCAAATATCAAAGAAATTCCATCCAACCATTTTAGAACAACAGATGAAATGTTAGACGACTTTAAATTCTTAGGAGAGGAAACCGCAGAAAGAATAGTAGTGGAAAACACCAATAAAATTGCCGATATGGTAGAAATCATTGAAGTCATTATTGATACTGGTGGTATTCCATTTTCTCCAAGAGTAAAAAGTGATGATGGAAAAAGTTATCTAGACTGTCCAAGAGTAGTAACTGACTTAGTTTACGACAAGGCAAAGGAGTGGTATGGAGATCCGCTACCTTATTCTATAGAAGAACGTATCTCAACCGAGTTATATGGAGATATTGTATTTAAGACAATAAAAGAACAATTAGAAAAAGAAAACTTAAGTGAAGAAGAATTTACGGTAAAAGTACATAAAATGCTACATGATGAAATTCTAAAAGGAGTAGACAATATAAAAGCTCTAATTAGAAATCACATCCAAGAAACAAGTGAAGAAGAATTATCTAAAGATGAATTAGAGAAAAAACTAGATAAATCGTTAGGTGGAGTTATCGGTGGAGGATTCGATCCAATTTACTTGATTGCTCAACGTCTAGTAAAACACTCTAATGATGAAGGTTATTTAGTTGGATCCCGTGGTTCTGTTGGTTCAAGTTTCGTTGCGACTCTAATGGGAATCACAGAAGTAAATCCATTAGCTGCACATTACCGTTGTACAGAATGTAAATTAAGTATCTTTGAAGATGATGAAGGTAATCCCCTAGGAGCAACCTATTCGTCAGGATTTGACTTACCTGATAAAGAATGTCCACACTGCCATATTCCTATGATTAAAGATGGACAAGACATGCCATTCGCAACCTTCTTAGGGTTTAATGCCGATAAAGTACCAGATATCGACTTGAACTTCTCAGATTTAAATCAAGCAAGTGCTCATGCCTATACGAAAGTATTATTTGGAGAAAACAATGTTTTCCGTGCTGGAACTATCGGTACAGTTGCCGAAAAAACAGCCTTCGGATTTGTAAAAGGATACTGCGAAGAAAAAGAACTAGGTGATATGAGAACAGCAGAAGTAGAACGTCTTGCTATGGGATGTACTGGAGTGAAAAGAACAACAGGACAGCATCCAGGAGGAATTGTTGTTATTCCAGATTATATGGATGTTTATGACTTTACACCATACCAATTCCCAGCAGAAGATGCAACTGCTGAATGGAGAACAACTCACTTTGATTACCATGCCATCGACCAAGATGTATTAAAGCTTGATATTTTAGGACATTCAGATCCAACCCAATTGCGTTTAATTCAATTACAATCGGGAACAGATATTATGAAAGTACCATTAGATGATAAAGAAACAATGAGTATCTTCACTTCAACAGAAGCACTAGGTGTAACAACAGAACAAATTATGTGTAATACCGGAACACTAGGTATTCCAGAATTCGGGACACCATTTACTATTAAATTAGTAGAAGACACAAAACCAAAAAGTTTTGCCGAACTTGTTAAAATTTCAGGACTTTCTCATGGTACGGATGTTTGGTTAGGAAATGCTCAAGAGTTAATTGCTAATAACGTAGTACCATTTAAAGATGTTATCGGATGTCGTGATGATATTATGGTTAACTTAATGTACTATGGACTAGAACCAATTAAAGCCTTCAAAATTATGGAGTTCGTTCGTAAAGGAAAAGCATCAAAAGATCCAGAAACTTGGCAACAACATAAAAAGACTATGGAAGACGCCAATATTCCAAAATGGTTTATTGATTCTTGTCAAAAAATTAAATACATGTTCCCAAAAGCCCATGCGGCAGCATATGTTATTAGTGCTTTCCGTATAGCTTGGTACAAAGTTCATATGCCAGTATACTTCTATTCTTCTTGGTACTCATCAAAAGCAACAGATGTAGACTTAGATGCTATGATCAAAGGATATAGTGCTATAAAAGCAAGAATTGAAGATATTCAAGTAAAAGGATATGAAGCGACCAACAAAGAAAATGGACAAGCTGAAAGTTTAAAGGTTGCGCTAGAAGCAACTGCTAGAGGAATCAAATTCTTAAATGTAGATTTATATAAGAGTGATGCTACTGTCTGGGTAGCAAAAAACGATACAGAAATCTATCCACCATTTAATGCAATTGATGGGCTTGGAGACACTGTTGCCAAAAACATCGTAGAAGAAAGAGAAAAGCAACCATTTATTAGTATTGAAGATGTACAAAAACGTGGAAAAGTATCAAAAACATTAATTGATAAAATGACAGAAATGGGAATTTTGAAAGACTTACCAGATTCCAATCAGTTATCTTTATTTTAAAGAAGGGTATTCTCTTCTTTTTTTCTTGTCAAAAAATAATAATCATGACATAATTTAAATAGAGAGGAGAGTATTATGAAAAGAGTAGTTATATTGGGCATAGCACTACTAGTATTAGCAACAGGTTGTGGTCAACAAACAAAGTATAATTATACAACTAACAAAGAAGACCAAATGATTTGTACAAGAACAGCAAATGCAAATGGGTTAGAAATGGATTTCCGTTATGAGGTATACTATCAAGGAAATGATGTAAACAAAGTTCAGACAACTGAAAAAATAACGTCAGATTCTAATGAAATATTACAAACGTATCAACAACAGATAAAAAGTCTTTATAGTAACTTTGATAATATTGAACACTATAACTATGATGTGAAAATCGAAGGAAATACATTAATCAGCACAACAGATATTAATTACCAAAAAATGAATATTGATGAATTAGTGAATGTTGATTCTTCTATAGAGCAATTATTAAACGACGACCGCAAAATAGATTTAGATAAGATTACCCAAGTATATGAACAATTAGGTGCAACCTGTGAAAAATAAGCGACTAGTCGCTTTTTTACTTGCCAAAATAAAGAATATATGCTATAATATGACTACTTTGAAGGGGGAAGGTAAAGTATGATTAAAGATTTAAAAGTGTTTAAAAAGAACATAACAGCAATCGCTTTAGCTTGTACGATGGTATTAATGAGTGGGTGCTCTAAAGGCAGCCAACAAGCACCAGAGACGGAACCATCTTATTCGACTATTTATATGACAGAATATGATACAGATGCTCATGAGTTATATTGGGATGAAAAAACACAAAGTGAATTGGATGCTATTCCTGATGATATTATTGCTTTAGAAGAAGTACAAGATGGCACTTTATATGTTGCTAGTTATCACGATATCGGTTATGAAGCAGCTATGAAGAATGATACAAAAAGTGAAGCAATACAAAACAATCCTGAATATGGACAAAATGAAGCTTTTAGTGCCGGATATGATTTAGGAAAAGCAGACAAATATTTGAAAAAAGCGCAAGCAGAGCAAAGAACATATGTAAGTATTAGAGTAGGGATGGATGAAGAATCTGCAGCAGAGGAGGCTAACTATTATCCATTAGATGAATTAACAGTAGTTTCTTATGAAGGAGCAAATGCAATTGTCAGAGGATATAATGAAGATGCTGTCAAGAAAGGTAATTATGAAGATTTGTTAGGTCAAGATATGACAGAATATATTGGTCAAGAGTTTACAGCAACTTCACTTCGCAGTTTCGCAACAGAAAACATAGATACCTTACCAGATGCACTATACATAGTATCTGACGATTATCGCCACATTGCAGAAATAACAACTGCAACTATGGCTCAAGTAAATGCAAATACTAAAACACAAACACGATAGAATGAGGGGTTTTTATGAGTAAATTTATAGATTATTATGCTGCATTAGGACTTTCACCTGATGCGAGTGAACGAGAAATAAAAAAGGCTTATCAAAAAATAGCCAAAACATGTCATCCGGATATGACAAAAGGCTTACCTGAAGAAGAAAGAAAAAAAAGAGAAGCAGAATTCATTCTTGGAACTGAAGGATATAAAATTTTAAAAGATAAGAAAAAGAAAGAAAGCTATGACATTGAATATCGTCTACATCAAGCAAAACAAAAACAACGAGAACAACAAAAGACTGCCACTGAAGAAACTCCCTTTTGGGAGCAACCAAACTGGGGAGGATATACAAATAGAAATAGACAGAGTAAGAATGACTATGATGACCAATACGAAAGATCCTATGATGGCCAGTATGAAGAAGATACAGACTATTACAGTATGTCTGATATAATGCGAGAAATACTTAGCGATTTTATAAATGTCTATTATGATGTCAAAGAACAAGAATATACACTTTCAGAACGTGTCAAAGGTTACCGCAAGATGTTTAAACACATGAATCATCCAACGATATTAAAAAAAGGGTTTGTTATTTTTGGAAGTGAACTATTATATTCTGCTGAAAAATTAAAATTAAAAAGAAAAGATGACGCTAGTCACTACATTATGAGAAATCGTGGGAAAGCTTTGGTTGCAGCAGGATTGGCAGTAGCATTAGTAACAGGTATGTTTTCAGGAACAAAAGATACAACACCAGTCTCAGATCCAATAACTACAGAAACTTCAGACTTTTTAGCGAAACCTGTAGAACCAACAATTACAATAACCAGAATATATACGGTAGAAGCCGGAGATACGCTATCAGGACTTGCAGAAGAAGCAAACTGTACAAAGCAAGAAATAAAAGATTTAAATGATATGGATACAGACTATCTTTATTATCAAGATACCATATCTGTACCTTATCATATACCAGAAGATGAAATAGGTAGATATACAACAGTAGAACTATATAATGGAGAAAACTTATATGATTTTGCAGAAACTTATCAAACTGACCCAGAGTCATTACAAAAATTAAATCCAGATACAATTATTGAAGTAAATGATAGTTATGCAATAACATCTGATACTATTGTAATACCAACTTTTGCTCCATACGATTATAATGCCAATAAAGCAAAATAAAACAGGGTAGAAATACCCTTTTATTTTTTGTATAATAAAAAACGAGGGATCAAGATGAAGAAATATTTAACAGTAATAAATAAAGAAAACAAAATAAAACAAAGTTATTTAAAAAATATAAAATTAGTAAATAGAAAAAACTATCAAAATAAAGATACTTTAATCGAAGAAGAAACAGCCCTAGCCTTTGACCAGTTAAAAAACTTTTTAAAAAGAAAAAATATAAAAATGGAAATAGATGATGCCTATCGTAGTCAAGAACATCAACAGAATTTAAAAGAACAATTTAGCAAAGAATATGGAGAAGACTATGCAAATGCTATAGTAGCAGAACCAGGAACAAGCGAACATCATACAGGATTAGCAATCGATATTGTATTAGAAGTGAATGGAAAATATGATGAAGAAAATGATGAAATATTGGAACATTTGGATAATTATAAACAATTTGTTCCATATCTATCTAAATTTGGATTTATTATAAGATATCCTGAAGGTAAAGAAGAAATAACAGGATATCCATATGAGCCTTGGCATATTCGTTATGTTGGAAAAATACCAGCAACTATCATGGAGAAAAATAATTGGACGATAGAAGAATACCTAAAAAACTTCTCAGCTATTCTATATGTAAATAAACCAGCGGGTATAACATCATTTGATGTAGTAAATGAAATTAGTAATATTTTTGGAATAAAAAGAGTAGGACACACAGGAACTCTTGATCCTCTAGCCGAAGGTGTTTTAATAGTAACAGTAGGACAAGCAACAAAAATTGCTGAACTAATAACAGCCGAAGATAAAGAATATAAAGCAGGTGTTTTATTAGGTGTAGAAACAGATACCCTAGATATCACGGGGAAAGTTACCAAAAGTAAACCAGTAGATTTATCGAAAGACATAGAAAAAGTAATAAATAGTTATCAAAAAACTTACATGCAAGAAGTCCCAATATATTCAGCAATCAAAGTAAATGGAAAAAAATTATATGAATATGCTAGAAGTGGTAAAGAAGTAGAACTTCCTAAAAAAGAAGTAACAGTAAAAAAAATCAAGTTATTATCAAGTGATAATGATACGTTTATGATAAAAGCAAAAGTCACAAAGGGATGCTATATTAGAAGTTTAATAAGAGATATTGGAAGAAGCTTAGATACCTATGCTACCATGACAACACTAGTTAGAACAAAACAAGGAAAAGTTGATATCAAAGAAACAAATACTCTAGAAGAAATAAAAAAAGGAAAAGCAAAGCTTCATAAAATAGATGAAGTTTTAGACTTGCCAACAATTACAGTAGACAAAGAAACAGAAAGAAAGATAAAAAATGGTATGAAATTACCAAATAAATATCAGATAAAAAACAAAGTAATATTTAAAACTAAAAATAATAAAATTTTAGGTATCTACAAAGTAGAAAAAGACATACTAAAAGTATGGAAGAACTTTTAAAAAAAGTTCTTTTTCTTTACAGTAAAATGGAGTTTTACCCCTAGGAAAGAAATAAAAAACTATAGTATAATTAACTAGAAAGTAGGGGATGGCATGTTAGAAGTAGTTTTTTTACTTTTGGGATTTATAATTATAATTAAATCAAGTGATATTTTAGTAGACTGCGCATCTTCTTTAGCAATCCGTTGTAAGATACCTAAAATGTTAATAGCATTAACAATCGTTGCATTTGGTACTTGTGCTCCAGAAGTAGCGATTTCTTTCCGGAGTGTCGCGGAAGGAAATGGTACTATGGCATTTGCCAACGTAGTAGGAAGCTGCATCGTAAATACTTTCTTAATTATTGGATTAGCAGCCCTCGTTAGGCCAATTAGAGTAAAGCACGCAACGATAAAGAAGGAATTGCCAATTTTATTAATCATCACCACAGGATTCGTAGTCTTGATGTTAGATAGTGTATTTAATCCACTGACTCCAAATACATTTTCTAGAGCAGATGGAATTATTTTAATTCTACTATTTTGTATGTTCGTATCATATATCGTACAGTTATTAAAAAAGAAAGATGATGATGCAGATAAAATAGAACCAAAATATAAAAATATATTTTTAATTTTATTCTTGCTTATCGGGTCAATAGTCTGTATTTCATTAAGCAGTGATGTGATTGTAAATAACGCTACAGCCTTAGCAGAAAAACTAAATGTAAGTGAAAAAGTAATTACAATGATTGTCGTTGTGATTGGAACATCTTTACCAGAGATGTTTATGACAGTAACAAGTGCTAGAAAAAAAGAATTTGATATGGCCATAGGTAATATTATAGGAACTAATATTTTTAATATTTGTATTGTATTAGGTTTACCAATCGCAATCTATGGAGATTTAGTATTAGAAAACTTTAATCTTACAGATATAGTAACAGTATTCTTAACTTCCTTCTTGCTTTATATATTTGCTCGTAGCGAAAGAGAAGTATCAAAAAAAGAGGGAATCTTGATGTTAAGTATCTTTGTAGCATATTATATATGCCTAATCATAGGATAAAGCTTGCAAAAATAAAAAAAGTATAGTATATTATATGTGCTGCCAATACTCAGTTTAAAGAATTTCCGACTTTTTACTTAGTTTTGGTGAATTTATAAGAAAGGAAGTGTTAATATGGCATTAACAAAAGAAGAAAAAAGTGCAATCATTAAAGATTTCGCTAAAAATGAAAAAGATACTGGTTCTGCAGAAGTACAAATCGCAATTTTAACAAAAGAAATTAACGATTTAACAGAACACTTAAAGACACACATTCACGATTATCATTCAAGAAGAGGACTTTTAAAGAAAGTTGGACAACGTCGTAACATGCTAAATTACTTAGCTAAGAAAGACATTCAAAGCTATCGTGAAGTAATTAAAAAATTAGGTTTAAGAAAATAGTACAAAATGTACTATTTTTATTTTTAAAAGAAAAGAAATCAAAGAAAAAGTAGAAATTTTTCAACTTTTCTGCTATTCTAGTAATGGAACTTATATGGAGGAAGTATGAAAAAGAAATTTGAATTAGATTTTTATGGAAGAAAGATCATAGTAGAACATGGGGAACTTGCAAAACAAGCGGATGGTGCAGTATTAGTTCGTTACAACGATACTGTAGTATTAACTGCAGCTGTCGTATCAAAGACTGTAAATCTACTATCTGACTTTTTTCCATTAACAGTAAACTATCAAGAAAAATTATATTCTGTAGGTAAAATACCAGGAGGATTTATTAAAAGAGAAGGTCGTCCAAGTGAAAATGCTACATTAGCGGCACGTATGATTGATCGACCAATGAGGCCTTTATTCCCGGAAGGATTTAAAAATGAGGTACAGGTTATCTCAACTGTTTTATCAGTAGATCAAGAGTGCTCTCCAGAATTGACTGCGATGTTAGGTTCTTCTTTAGCAGTGTCTATCTCAAAGATACCATTTAATGGACCAATTGCTGGTGTAAAAGTAGGTAGAGTAAATGGAGAGTTTATCATAAACCCAACTCCGGAAGAGTTAGAACAATCTGAATTAGATTTAACTGTTGCTGGAACAAAAGATGCTATCAATATGGTAGAGTCTAGTGCCAAAGAAGTAAGAGAAGACATCATGTTAGAAGCATTAATGTTTGGACATGAAGCAGTAAAAAAACTAATCGCTTTTGAAGAAGAGATAATCGCTGAAATTGGCGATGAAAAAATGGAATATGAAACACTAACAATTGAAGATGAAATGAAAGAGAGAATTACTTCTCTAATTTCCGATAAGATGGATAAAGCGCTTCGTATTAAAGATAAGTTAGAAAAGTATACAGCTATCGACGCTATAAAAGAAGAAGTAGAAGAACTATATAGAAGTGAATACGAAGATAAAGTAAAAGACGAGGAACTAAAAGAAATATTGGTAAAAGCCGATATGGTAGTATCTGATATTGAATACAATTTGTTTAGAAGTATCGTAGTAAAAGAACATATTAGATCTGATGGTAGAAAAATGGATGAGATTAGACCTTTATCTACAGATATTGATTTATTACCAAGAACTCATGGATCAGCACTATTTACTCGTGGTGAAACACAAGCTTTATCTGTAACTACACTAGGTGCTATCGGAGAACATCAAATCTTAGATGGCCTTGGACTAGAAGATCAAAAGAGATTTATGTTACACTATAACTTTCCACAATTCTCCGTTGGAGAAACTGGTAGATATGGCGCTCCAGGAAGAAGAGAAATTGGTCACGGAGCACTAGGAGAAAAAGCCTTATTACAAGTAATACCAAGTGAAGAAGACTTCCCATACACCATTCGTGTTGTATCAGAAATATTAGAATCAAACGGTTCATCCTCTCAAGCAAGTATTTGTGCAGGTTGTATGTCACTAATGGCCGCAGGAGTTCCAATTAAAGCCCCAGTTGCTGGTATTGCTATGGGATTAATTACTCATGATGAAGATTATACAATTTTAACAGATATTCAAGGTATGGAAGACCATTTAGGAGATATGGACTTTAAAGTTGCAGGAACGAAAAACGGTATCTGTGCATTACAAATGGATATTAAAATTAAAGGAATTACAAGAGAAATTTTAAAAGAAGCATTAGAACAAGCTAAGAAAGCTCGTATGGAAGTTCTTGATGTTATGCAAAAACAAATTGCGGAACCTAGAAAAGAAGTATCTAAATACGCACCTAAGATGGAAACATTCATGATAGATCCAATGAAAATCAAAGATGTTATAGGTAAGGGTGGAGAAATGATTACAAAAATCATTTGTGATGCTTCTAACGTTAAAGATGTTAATAATATTAATGCTGTTAAAGTAGACTTAGAAGATGATGGACGTGTAATTATCTATCATAGTGATCAAGAAATTATCAACAAAACAAGAGAAATGATTGAAGAAGTAGTTCGTGAAGTAGAAGTTGGCAAAATCTATGAAGCAAAGGTAGTAAAGATTGAAGACTTTGGTTGCTTTGTACAATTATGGCCAGGTTGTGAAGGATTAGTGCATGTTTCTCAACTTTCCCATGAGAGAGTTGCTAAAGTAGAAGACGTTGTAAAAGTTGGAGACGAAATTATTGTCAAAGCTTTAGGACCAGATAAAAAAGGAAGACAAAACTTCTCAAGAAAAGATGCCCTTCCAAAACCAAAAACAAAAGCTAAGGAAGAGAAGAAAATAGAAAAAAATGAAGAATAGAAAAGTTCAGAAATGAACTTTTTTTTCATATACTGTTCTAGGTGATTTTATGTTGAAGAAAAAACTAATTCAAGTAACACTAGTTTTATTATTAGTACTATTTAGTTTTTATTATACAAATAAGACAATAGACATTATTAGAGAAACAGACCCTTTGATGAAACAAATAAAGGAGGAAAGCAAAAAATATGTAATCAGTGCAGAAGATGCCAAAATAGAAGGAAATAAAATAGTTCCAGGAAAGAACGGAAAAGAAGTAGACTATGAAGAAACATACCAAAAGATGAAACAATATGGTGCCTATAATGAAAGTCTAACAGTATTTAAAGAAACAACTCCTACATTATCTATCGAAGAAACATATGATAAGTTTATTATTTCTGGAAATGAAGAAAAAAAAGAAGTAGCTTTAGTCTTTCCTATTTATAATACAACAGATCCAAAACAAATAATTCAAATATTAAACCAAGAAGGAGTAGCAGCAACTTTTTTTATCGATGGTCTTTGGCTAGAGAATAATTTAGCTTTAATCAAAAAAATGACTAACCACGAACTAGAAATCTTAAGTTATAATAATCGTTATGAAGAAATATATTTTTCATCAGCTCTACAATATCTAAAAAATGTAACAGGAAGAGAAGGAGAATATTGTTATGCAGACTATGACAATAAAGAGGTAATAGAATTATGTAGTAAATTAGAACTGCATACGATTACTCCAACAATAAAGATAACTAATACTCCTTATCAAGATATAAAACAGAAACTTCAGAATGCTGCTATTATTTCTTTTCCTATTAATACTACAACAGAAATAGAATTACAAACAGTAATAACTTATATAAAATCAAAAGGGTATAATATCGTAACATTGAAAAATCTATTAAGTGAAAGTCTAGAAAAGTAAACCTTCAAAGGATTTTAAAGAAGTGTCAAGTTAGTTTAATAGTATAATGCAACTTAGATATAATTGCTGAATTTTAAAGGTATAATGCAAGTTATACCTTGTTTTTTTGTAAAAAATAGCTATAATAATTTCTAGAAAAGGAAAATTATTGCACGACGAAAAGAAGTTTGCACTTTTATTTAAAAATTAAATGCAACTTTTTTAGTACTATTATAGTTAATCAATTGTTTTCTTTTTTCTGAGATTATTTAAATAAGAGTTTATAACTCAAATCAACTTCATCTGCTTTTAGGGAGTGTAGATGAAGTTTTTTTGTAGTTTCCTCTCCATATATATTTTTGAATATTTCATATGGTGTTTTATATTCCATACTTTTTCTTTTTACATTGTTAATGTTATTCATTATATCAGTAACATTTTTCTCTGTTAATTGATCAAAAGTTATCCCTTTTGGAATTATGTATCTTATAAATTCATGGTTCCTTTCTATACCACCTTTTTCCCAAGAAGAATATGGATTACAATAAAATACATTGATAAGTTTTTCTCCTGTGTTATCATCAAACTCAATATCTTCAGGCTTAGAAAATTCCCATCCATTGTCTGTAAGAACTATCTCGAATAGTTTAGTAAATAATTCATAACCTAATATTTTATATAATTTTCTAAATACTTTAGTAACGGATCCAGTTTTGTACTTGTTTATTAAAAACATAAGCATTAATTTACTATTTCTAAAATATAAAGTAAGAATACATTTCTTGTCTTCCAATTTACCAATAACAGTATCCATTTCTACTATATTTGCTTCAGGATGTATTTTCAAATATTCTTCAAGATTATTAAGAGTTCTTCCTTTTCTAATAGTATTATCAAATCTAATTTTAGGTTCTTCACCAGTTCTTTTTCTAGGTTTATAGCTATAAGCCCTAGGCAGCATTTCGTCATTAATACTTGGAAAATGTCCTTCATGGATGTATTTATAAAATGTAGGTAGAGTTTTAGGAAAACTCTTTTCAATATTATTAAAAATATGAGTTATTGGTTGATTTTTATTTTTAAGTTTATCTTTAAAATAAGAATCCCAATAATATAATTCATCAATAGACATATCAATTCCAATTCTAGATGCTTTTAAAATGTATTCATATTGTTTTTGAGCTTTATGATAATGATAATAATATTTCTTTTTTCTGCATTTTAATCTTTTATCACAACTATTGCATACATAAGGATATCGCCTAGTTAATTCACACTCTTTATAAATACCTTTTCCAGTAATTCTTCTTTTCTTTAACTCTCTAGAAACAGTAGATTGAATAACACCTATTATTTCGGAAATATCTTTTAATTTGTACTTTAGTCTTACCAATTCTTCAATTAAAATTCTATTTTCAATTGTTAATCTATGTTTTATCATATTTCATCCTTTCCCAATCTCATCAGAAAACAATTGATTAGGAAATATTAAATACCATTAAAGGAGTAAATGCAACTTTTATATAATAAT
>ULXI01028676.1_pt1 | contig 18359 bp, 17 predicted proteins | sample 1961181 | NCBI WGS metagenome assembly ULXI01 (sample SAMEA4835835, study PRJEB28245) | human gut metagenome | biome: gut microbiome; material: fecal sample | place: Denmark | collected 2008 | reverse complement strand
ACGACAGGTAGCCGCCAGCGCTATTGCCCATCACGCCAAAGCGCGTCTTGTCAATACCAAACTTTTCGGCATTGGCCTTGAGAAAGCGGATGGCTTGCTTGCCGTCCTCCAGGAGGGCAGGGAAGGCGTTGGGGATCGTACGATATTGCACGGCAGCCACGACAAAGCCTGCACGCGCCAGTCCCATGCGACATTCGATAAACTTGCTGTAGTCGCTCGTCGTGAAACCGCCACCAGGGAAATAGACCACACAGGGCTTCGGCTCATTGGTTCGTGGAATGATGAGCGTCATGTGGAGGGAGATCGTTCCCTTCTCGTAGTGTTGCGAGTAGATGATGTTATCGATCACTCGCAGGGACGTCCGCGTCACGGGGACATCCATCAGGATCTTCTTGCTTTTACTATTTTGATAGTCCATGTCTTCTCTCGTTATGGGTGTCTTGCTTGAAATGCTGGTGCAAAAGTAGAAAGAAAAATGCTAAAAATCACTATAAGCGACCAGGAAATAGCTAAAATCTATGTCAAGTGCTTGTCGGTTTCGCCCTAAAGGCGTATATTTGCAGACAGAAAGGCCTTTTGCCAGGAGTGACAGACTGTCAAGGATGGTCGGCATGGCATGGCTTTTGTACGATAGAAAACATACATATTAAATACGAAAATCGAAATGGATTTCAACAATTATTCAAACATTGTGGATGATCGCGCGCGGGAGCTGGAGCGGTCACGTGTCATGCCTTTCCTCATGCGGAAGGTCTATACCTGGATGGCTTTGGCCTTGACCATCACGGCTATCGTCGCCTATGGTATCGGCAACAGCCCGGGCCTCCTGATGAGTCTCTTCGGTTCCAAGATGCCCATGCTCGTGTTGTTTGCAGCCGAGATCGGACTGGTCATCTGGCTGTCGGCCCGCCTCAGCCGTATCTCGATCACTACGGCTACCGTGGGCTTCATCGCCTTCTCCATCCTCAATGGTATGACGATGAGCGTCTTCTTCGCCGTCTATACTACGGCTTCCATAGCCCTGACCTTCTTTGTCTCGGCAGGTATGTTTGGCGCCATGGCCTTGATAGGCTATACGACCAAGAAGGACTTGTCCTCGATAGGTGGTTTCCTGATCATGGCGCTTATCGGCCTGATCATTGCCGGACTGGTCAATATGTTCCTTCGCAGCACGATGTTCGACCTCATCATTAGTGGCCTGGGCGTGATCCTCTTCTGTGGACTGACGGCTTGGGATATGCAATGGATCAAGCGGGCTCTCCTGGAGGCTCCCGATATGGGAGAGGCTTCCCAGAAGATAGCGCTCTTGGGTGCGCTCAACCTCTACCTCGACTTCATCAACCTCTTCCTCTATCTGCTCCGCTTCTTGGGCGACAGACGCAATTGATGCGGTTTGAAGAAGTGAATATTCTTAGATAATTATAGGAGTAAAATACGTATATCGGGGGAATATCTGAAAAGATATTTCCCCTTTTTCGTGCGTTTTCGTCTTCATGTAGCCATTTTCTCCTTGCATAGCGATAGCTTTCGTGCCAAGGTAGCTTGCATTTTGTTTGTCGCGAGTTGTGCTATGAAAGGGTATGTGTGATAAAAGGAAATCTAAAAATATTCTAATAAAATGCTTTTTTAGGGCATAAAACTTGTTTGGCGTGAATAAATATTGTAATTTTGCAAATGAAATAGAATAATGAAGGATTATGAAAGCGAAAACGGTACGAATGAAAACCCTCAAGATGCTTATCTCCAGCAAGGAGCTTAGCAGTCAGGAGGAGGTGCTGAAGGCGTTGGCCAAGGAGGGCTTTACGATTACGCAGGCTACGTTGAGCCGCGACTTGAAGCAATTGAAGGTGGCCAAGGCTGCCTCTATGAATGGAAAATACGTATATGTGTTGCCCAACGAGACGATGTACAAGCGTGTCTCTTCGCCTCAGCGTGCTACCGACATGGCGAATAGCAATGGCTTTCTTTCGCTCACCTTTAGTGGTCAGCTGGCCGTGATGAAGACACGTCCTGGCTATGCGAGTGCCGTTGCGTATGACATCGACCAGAAGGAGATCCAGGGTGTCTTGGGATCTATTGCGGGTGACGATACGCTTTTCATCGCCATTGAGGAGGGCTTCGACCGCGAGAAGATCGTCGAGGGACTCTCACAGATCATCCCCGGCATTGGCCGCGTCTCCGTAGTGATACCGGGATACGAAGACGAACTGGGGGAGTAATAAGTCTAGCCCACCACGCTGGTCAAGACTCGCAACGCTGGTCACGGCCCGCCACTCTAGGAGTAAACAGTTAACACCCACGCCTGTGGGTAAAAGTGCAAAGCCGTACCTATTGCCTGGGCAGTAGGTATGGCTTTGTTTTTGTATGCCTACAAACCCTGCCCGTGCTGGTACACATAAATAGCTGCTTCGGTTTGTTTAATAATTTCTACATAAACCATGCGATAATCCGACATTTGCCTAAAAATAGTTATCAAATTTGTTTGGTCGTGGCTTTTTTGCTAACTTTGCAGAAAGACAGTTATTGAAAGGATTGAATCGCATGATAAATTTGAAAAAGTCAACATTTCTATATATCTTCTTTGCCATGATGGCTTGCTCCGTGCCCGTCAAGGCGCAGAATCCTGCCACGCAGACCATCACGCTCTCTGATGGTGGTCGCTATACAGGGCAAGTGTTGCACGGCAAGCCCAACGGCAAGGGCAAGGCCGTCTATAAGAATGGCGACGTCTATGAGGGAGAGTTTCTCAAGGGCAAGCGCCACGGGCAGGGCACCTACACCTTCACGGATGGAGAGAAATATACGGGCGAATGGTTTCAGGACCACCAGCACGGCATGGGCGACTACTACTTCATGAATGGCAACCGCTATAGTGGGCTCTGGTATAAGGACTACCAGTCGGGACAGGGTACGATGTTCTATTACAATGGCGACAAGTACGAGGGCGAATGGGCCGAGGACAAGCGCGCGGGTAAAGGACGCTACACTTTCAAGAACGGGGCCTTCTATGATGGCTACTGGGTCGATGACCGAAAGAACGGCAAGGGTGTCTTCGACTGGGGCGACGGGTCGTCCTATACGGGCGACTGGGTGAACAATCTCAAGGAGGGAAAGGGCACCTACGTCTATGGCGACGGCGAGGAGTATAGCGGACAATGGAAGAACGACCTGCCGGATGGGCGTGGTATCTATAAGTTTAAGGATGGCGATATCTACGAGGGCTACTATGTCGAGGGCGAGCGCCACGGCGAGGGCATCATGAGATATAAGAATGGTGATGTCTATACGGGACGCTTCCTGCGTGGTGAGCGTTCGGGCCAGGGTACGATGGCATGGCACAATGGCGATGTCTATGTGGGCCTCTGGGAACAGGGCCACGAGAATGGAGTGGGCAAACTGACCAAGAAGAACAATGATGTCTTCGACGGGGTTTTTGTCAACGGAAAGCTCGATGGCGAGGTGGTCATCCATTATGCCGACGGCACGCGATTCCGTGGTACGTTCCGCAACGGACTGCGCGAGGGAAAAGCCATCGAGGAGGATGCCAAGGGCGTGCGCTTTGAGGGCAGTTACCACGAGGACGAGCGTGATGGATCCTTCGTGGAGCGCGACAAGACTGGTGCTATCACGGCGCAGGGCCGCTATGAGGATGGCAAGAGAATAGAGATGTAAAAAGATTGTATTGACAGGATATGGTGAACAAGAAGAATGTAAATAAAAATGCGAACCGCAAAAAGGTTCCTGCTGCTGCCGCAAAGGTAGAACCCCAGGTAGTGGAGCACATCGGCATTGTGCGCAACGACCCCTATTTGGAGCCGTATGAGCAGGCGATACGAGGCCGACACGACCACGCCTTGTGGAAGATAGACCAACTGACGCGCCACGGCAAGCAGACGCTTTCCGATTTTGCGAATGGTTATGAGTATTTCGGTCTGCATAGGACGGATACGGGGTGGGTGTTCAGAGAGTGGGCTCCCCATGCCACGGACATTTATCTCGTCGGCGACTTCAGTTCGTGGAAAGAGCAGGAGACCTACCGATGCCGTCGGATCGAGGGCACGGACAACTGGCAGCTCACGCTTCCTGCCGGCGCCTTGACCCACGGACAACTTTATAAGATGCACGTCAAGTGGGATGGTGGAGAAGGCGAGCGTATACCGGCCTGGGCCAACCGCGTGGTGCAGGACGAAAAGACGCATATCTTCTCGGCACAGGTGTGGGCGCCCAAGACGCCTTACCGTTGGGTGTCGAAGCCGTTGACGCCGCAGACGAAGCCGCTCCTGATCTATGAGTGCCATATCGGAATGGCGCAGGACGAGGAGAAGGTGGGATCCTATAGCGAGTTTCGCCAGCAGGTGCTGCCACGTATCGTCCGAGATGGCTATAATGCCATACAGATCATGGCCATCCAGGAGCATCCCTACTATGGATCCTTTGGCTATCATGTCAGTTCCTTCTTTGCGCCGAGCGGCCGTTTTGGTACGCCCGAGGAATTGAAGGAACTGATAGACGAGGCGCACAGCCACGGCGTGGCCGTCATCATGGATATTGTCCATTCCCATGCCGTCAAGAACGAGGTGGAGGGACTGGGCAACCTGGCAGGAGATCCCAACCAATATTTCTACCCTGGCGACCGCCACGAGCATCCGGCCTGGGATAGTCTTTGCTTCGACTATGGCAAGGATAATGTCGTCCATTTCCTCCTCTCCAACTGCAAGTACTGGTTGGAGGAGTTCCATTTTGATGGTTTCCGTTTCGATGGCGTCACGTCGATGCTCTATTATAGTCATGGACTGGGAGAGGCTTTCACCAACTATGCTGATTATTTCAACGGCCATCAGGATGACAATGCCATCTGCTATCTGACCTTGGCCAATCGCCTGATCCATGAGGTCAATCCTCATGCCATCACCATTGCCGAAGAAGTGTCGGGCATGCCAGGACTGGCGGCCCGCTTCGAGGATGGCGGATATGGTTTCGACTATCGTATGGCGATGAACATACCCGACTATTGGATCAAGACCATCAAGGAGCGTCGGGATGAGGACTGGAAACCAAGTAGCATCTTCTGGGAGGTCAAAAATCGTCGGTCTGACGAGCGGACGATCTCTTATTGTGAAAGCCATGACCAGGCGTTGGTGGGCGACAAGACAATCATCTTCCGACTGGTGGATGCTGATATGTACTGGCATTTCCGTATCGGGGATGAGAATGAGGCGGCCCATCGGGGGATTGCCCTGCACAAGATGATCCGACTCGTCACCTTGGGAGCTATCAACGGAGGCTACCTCAATTTTATGGGCAACGAGTTTGGTCATCCCGAGTGGATCGATTTCCCGCGCGAGGGCAACGGATGGAGCCATAAGTATGCGCGCAGGCAATGGAATCTGGTCGATGACAAGACCCTTTGCTATCACTATCTTGGCGATTTCGACCGTCGGATGCTGGAGGTGGTGAAGAGTGAGCCTGCCTTCAACGATACGCCTGTGGAGGAAATTTGGCATAATGACGGCGACCAGGTGCTCGCCTACGAGCGTGGTTCGTTGCTTTTCGTGTTCAATTTCTCTCCCTCACGGTCCTATTCCGACTACGGGCTGTTGGTGCGCGAGGGCTCTTGGCAGGTAGTGCTCAATACGGATGCCAAGGAGTTTGGCGGCAACGGATTGGCCGACGACTCGGTGGAGCATCTGACAAATAGCGACACGCTCTATGCCAAGGATCACAAGGGCTGGCTGAAGCTCTATATCCCTGCGCGTTCGGCCGTGGTCTTGCGTAAAAAGAATGAAGATCATGCGTAAAAAGAATGAAGATCATGCGTAGAAGTTTCGAACAGGTGGTCTGCGCAGTAGTGTTCTGCGTGCTCACCTTTTGCTATCTATACAACTACCAGGCGGATGTCCTCGTCGTCACGCAGTTTCTCGCCTCGGGCGGGCAGACCCACTATGCGCCCTTCCTTGGGGCAGTCATTATCACGTCCGTATTGCTGCTCCTGCAGGTCGTGGTCCAGTTCTTTGCCCGCCTTCGCCGTAGAAGCTATGCCCTCACCTATGCGCCTTCGCTCTTGTTGCTGGCCTGGCTGACGGGCATCCGTTCCGACGTCACGACGCAAGTAGATTTTGGCTCTTGGTGGTTGGCTATTCCTTTCTTGCTTCTCGTCATCGTACCTGCCATCATACAGGCCATGCGCTACCAGCCCTATGAGCCCGACGAGCGTAGGCAGGGCTTTCTCTCACAGCTGCTCTGGATCAACCTGGGCACCCTTGCCCTCATGTTTCTCTTCGTAGGATTCCTGAGCAATAATGACCGGGAGTTTCATAAGCGGGCACGGATGGAATATCTGGTTGACCAACGTCGCTATCGTGAGGCGCTCGTGATGGCACAACGGTTGGAGCGTCCTGATTCCGTATCGTCGATGCTGACAATCTATTCTGTCGCGCGCACGGGCCACCTGACCGATAGCCTCTTTCATTATCGCTTGGTAGGAGAGGGCAAGGTGATGCGTCCGTCGCCACAGGTACACAGTCTGCTCACCCCCGACTCCATACTCAACCGCGTCACCAGCAAGAGCGCCAACTATCAGTTGATGGGCTTTTTGCTCGACCGCGACCTGCCGACTTTCTGCGCCTATCTGCCGCTGTACTACAAGACCAATGCGCCTATGCCGCGTTATTATGCCGAGGCATGGCAGCTCTACCATCAGTTGCGTGCAGGAATGCGACCCAAGCGCTACGAGAAGGGCTCTTATACCTATTATTATATGCGCGGATGAGTTTGATAGATGGTCGTATGCAGGATGCTTTCCTGCATACGGCTATCAGACGATAAAAGAGGAAGGAAACCCTCCTTTTGGTGGTCTCATGGAGCCCGTCTCTCTATGTTCCGAGTGGTAGGTTAACATCGCCTTTTGATGAATATAACTTCGTAGGCCGATGAAGTTATATTCGTAGGCTGATGAAGTTATATTCGTAGGCCGATGAAGTTAATATCCTTTTTTGGCCCTATTTTCACCCCTTTTCGCGTAATTCCTTTTTCCTGCCTTCGTCATAGCGTATCTCAAAATTCTTCATCGAAAAGCTTAGCTTTTTTCTGATCTCTTGCCATCAAATATGAGCAGTACTTATTGAGCATATTGGACAGAGGTAGTTCTCCCTTTTGATACCGTTCTGCGTCAAGTGCCAACATTCTTTCACAAACTGTTCTATGCCCTTTGAATAGGGCATTGAGATATGGTATGCCATTCTCTTGGGTAATACACACATCGGTAAAGAATTGTGTGATGTCCTCTGAGTCAAAGACAATGGAATAAGTTGGTCGCTTGGCTCCAGGAATGTCTTCTATCAAAATGTTCTTGCTGACAAGATCCTGTATGTCGCGTATGGCAGTATCCTTGGAACACTTAGCCAATGAAGCCCAGGTCTTAGACGTTATCTTTGCCTCATAGCCATCAAGGAAGAGATTTAACATTTGTGTTTGTCGCTCTGTCATAGGAACGGATGCAGCCTTCTGCCAGAAGAAACTCTTATTTAAGATGATGGTGACAATGGATTCTGCTTCGTCGAGCGCATCAATCATTTTTTTCATATACCATACCAGCCACTCCGTGATCTCACCGTCGCCACGTTGCATGCGTTCCAGAATGTCGTAATAGTGATTTTTGTCTTTATTGATTTGAGACGAAATATTATAGAAACGCAACTCGCTCTTCTCACCACGTGCCAGAAGCATGTCGGAGAGAATGCGAGCCAATCGACCATTACCATCTTCGAAAGGATGAATGCTTACAAACCAGAAATGAGCTATGGCAGAACGTATAACGCTGCCCACGGTATCTTCGCCATCAAACCAAGCTATAAACCTTTGCATCTCACTCTCTAAAAGGTCGGGAGAAGGGGCTATATAATGTATCTTCTCTCTACCAAATATACCGCTGACTATATGTTCCTCATTTGTTCGGTATTGTCCTATTTCTATTTCACAAGCTTCGCTGAAACCGGTTGGAAAGAATGCTGTTTGCCAAGCGCATAGTTTCTCTTTACTGAGAGGTTGGTCATAGTTCTGTACGGCTTCGAGCATTACGCCCACCACGGAGTCAACATAATGAGAAGGAGCTGTGTATTTCACGTTTTCAATTCCCAGTTTTCGGGCGATAGAAGAACGCACCTGTTCCTCATTAAGAGATATGCCCTCAATCTCTGAAGAATACACTACGTCATGTGTCAGGTTCTCCGCCATAGCTCTGAGTTTGCTATCAAAGCCGAGCGTGCTCAATCTGCCGTAAAGCAAACCTTGCTTACGACATACAACCTCCTGAAGGATTGATACCTCAGAAGCATCCCAGCGGAAGTTTGTCCAATTATCTCTTTCGTGTATATACATAAGCTACTTATTCTATGTGCGACAATGTGTAGTGTTAAACGTCGCATATTCTGCGGTAAAATTAATAAAAAAATGTCGAACCGCCAAATAAATCAATGAAATACCGCATGTTTTGCGACGTCCCCAGAGGACAACGACAGTCCCATGTCTTAAAAAGTTTCCATATAGTCATTAATGTTTAGTTGGCTTGGGTAGGTATAGTTATTTGTGAGAAATGTATATTATCGTCCCATTGAGGAGCCTCAGCAATATTAATATCAGGCAAGAGGAAGTCTTCCTTGTCTGGGTGTTCAGCCAATATAGCCTCGTCACTTACACTAAGTCTAGAGCGTATCTTTTTGAAGAACTTTACTTCTGCGTACTCTATGCGATTGTCAGCCTCGATGGCTTTGATGGCAAGCGATACGAGTAGCAACTGGTCTGTTTCGTTCAACACCACAGATTTTAGTTCCTTTAGATAAGATTGCAGGAACAATGCGCCCTGCTCATTGATTTCGGCAATCCATGAGTTGATGCACTTCTCCGAATCAATGTCGTGGAAGAGCTTGTCCTTTGCACACAACTCCCTAACCATACCTACTTCTTCCGTGGCTATATCTCCATCGCAAGCTATGCAACAGAAGATGGTTTTCAAGTATAATTCTTCTTTTGTCATAATAGTAATCGTTTAAATGTTAAAACCTATCCGAGGCCTATCATTAGGCTTCTTCACATCCTCTCCATTCATCATCTTTCGAATGCGATCGTATTTACGCAACTCGTCAGCACTGAGCGAAGGGCGAGTATTTGAGATGGCTGCTTTCAGAAGCTCCATTGTTATTTTGCTATGCTGGTGAAGTGCATTTCGCGCAGCATCATTGACTATCAATTGAATATCAGCAGAGACGTATCCTTGGGTCATCTCTGCTAACTGTTGATAATCCAATCCAAAGTCGTATGGACGCTTCTCAAGATACAGTTTGAACAAGGCCATTCGCGCTTCTTCGTCTGGCGCGCCAATAAAGTATTTTTTGTCCAAGCGTCCGGCACGCAATATCGCCGTGTCAATCATGTTGGGATAGTTGGTCGCCCCTATGACGAAGATTCCCCTTTCGCCTGTCCTGTCCATTTGCGCCAACATCTCGTTTACGGCACTCCTTGACATTTCGTGCACATTGCCATCCGCGCGATTAGGAACCAGTTCGTTCATCTCGTCTATGAATATAACTGTTGGCGCTTTCTCCTCCGCCTCTTTAAACATCTTTGCGATGTTCTCTTGCGTGGCATTGACGAAGCGACTCTTTAGGGCGGCAGGGGTGATACACAGAAAGTTGAATCCGACCTCTTCTGCAAAGTGTTTTGCAAAAAAGGTCTTTCCGCACCCAGGAGGACCATACAGCAGCATACCATTGGGTATGGTCACGCCATAACGATGGTATTCCTCGGGGTTGTGGAGGGGCTCTATCACCTCTTCACGCATCTGCTGCTTCAGTTCCTCCATGCCTGCCACAGCAGCAAAGCCTTCCCCCTTTTTCTTTGTTTCTGTGGAGACAGGCTTATCCTTTGACTGCTGCGAGAGGAATTTGCGCTTCGTAGATTGGCGTTCTATTTTTATCTCACCGTCAATCGCTTTGATAAACTCATCTGCCGTTTGAAACCTGTCTTCTGCATCATAACTTAATGCTTTGGCTATCACATTCAGCAGCTGGTCGTCAAGCTCATACTTATCCTCTTTTGTCAGTTCCAGTTCTTCGTCCCGCTTTGCCAAGATGGCGTCTATCGCCTCTTGTCCCCGTTTTCTCGAAACGTCTATAAACCACGGCAGCACTCCGTAAAGGAGCTGATACATCATCACTCCTACAGAATAGAGGTCCGTCTGAACGGAGCACACCCCGGAGAATCTTTCTGGCGCAAGATAGAAAGGATTCAACTCCTTCAAGTTGGGTTTGGCTGGCGGCTGGTTTAAAAGTCTCGCACAACCGAAATCTATCAGTTTCAGGTCTTGCAATTCCCCAACGAGATTGAGAAAAACGTTTTGTATCGTCACCTCGTTGTGAATGATAGGAGGCGTCTGTGAGTGCAAGAAGGCCAATGCGGACAATACGGCCTTGGCTATTGTTTTGATCTCGTAAACGCTGATTTTATCATCACGGATCATTCTCTGCGACAAGGTCTCTCCACTTACAAACTCGGTCACGAACCAAGCGTATTGGCCTCCGTTCATCATCATATTACCAGCGTCCACAAACTGACAAAGGTTATGATGATGCAGCTGCTTGGCAATCTCCACTTCTATCACTCGTCCACTATCATCTATCTGATTACGATTGAGCTTTGAGTAGTTGATGAGTTTCAAAAAGCGGGTTTTGCCATTGGCGTCCTTCACACGATAGGTCTCCGCATAAGAACCTTGCTTATGCGGAAACGCTACTGTGTATGAAGCTATTTTATCGTTCTTGTTGAAGTGCATAAAATATTTTCTTTAAGACACCCATCCTCCGCCGCCTGGATGAGGACCATCTTTAGGCAGAAGTTCTAATAATTCTGCTGCAATTGGCCTTAGTCCTTCCGTCGTAGGATAGTTGTTGATTTGCTCCATGCCTCGATTTACGAGCTGACGAGCACGCGAGGAATCCTTCCAAAGCAGTGAAGCAAAGCGTTCGTTGCAATAACGAATGAAACCCATACATTGAAAAAGTATTGTGAGTTCAAAGAACAAACGAGTTACCTGTTCCAAAACTTCACGACCCACTTGTACGTTCTTAGAACGTATGGCATTATCTGTCTGTGTGCGCAGTTGGTCGACTAACTGCGCAGACCTTTCATTACCCAAATCCTCCTGCGCTTTTTCGAGTTTGTCAAACTCCTCGCGCAACTCCTTTTCAACACGTTCCCACTCTGTGCCAGCATCAAGTTTTTCTATTTTTCGAAGCAATTCTCGCAAATGGTTGAGAACCTCTTTTTTCTCTGTGGTGTTCTCGTTGTCTGTGCGTATTGCTGCAAGTTCCTCCTGCAATTCATTTACATCTATACCGCTTTCGGACAAAGTTTTCGTAGCGTTTTCCGCTTCTGCAAAGCCTTTGCTGATTTGTTCGTTTGTGTCCTCCATCGTATGTTTCTTGCTTGTGTCAAGGACTTTCTCAACCGTGAAGCCCGTAGCGAGAAAACGTACTTCGAGCCTCATCTGCTCAGAAGAGTCCACCTTCAACGTAACATCGACAAGGCTATCTGCAGGCATAAGAGTATCAACATCTTCACCTGTAATGACAACGTCTGCAACATGCTCATAGAGCGAAGCAGATTTCCCTTCTGCCTCTTCGAAATCATCAACTTGATGAATAGGCACAGTCAACACGTCGCTTGAAACTCCTGGACGCAGTTGGCTGGTGGTTTTCAAGTCGTTGATCACACCTGTTGCTGGCAACGGCTTGTTTTTTTCCAATCCTTTGGCCATGCGAATGACAGTCCGCTTTTTATTCCTGTCCCATCTAGCAATAGCTATATTGTAGGGCAGTGGCGCAGCTCCTACAACAGAGCCTTGAATTATCGTGATTTCATCAGGGAAGCAAGGGAGAATATTGCCTTTATCATCATAACATGATATATTGAACGAGTTTGCCTTGCCCTCTAAAAGATTCAATTCTACGACATCACCTTTGGAGTTGATTTCCACCTTGCCACTTGCCCAAGCCTTATCTCCTCTTACAAACTCAACGAAAACCCTATTCAAAGTAGGGCCTTCAGCGAGACAAACCGGCACATACTCTGCCATTTCAACTGTGGTTGACTCATAGCTGATATCAAGTTTAACTGTTCCGACTTTGATTTCTTTGTCAGAAACCTCTGCGTCCATCGTTGAAGCGTAGAGGGCTGCACCAGTCGCAACGGCCGTCATCGGGTCTATGCTCGTGTCAACATTAGGCGTGACCTGTTCTTTCAGCATTTGGCGGATAAGAGGACTATGTGTCGGACCGCCAACAAGGATCAGTTTCGTGATCTGTGAGCCATTGAGATTGTTACGCTGAATAAGGTTCTTGCAGATATCTACTGCCTTTTGAAAATACGGGCGCATCACGTCAAAAACTTGTGCCTGACTCAATGTCAGGTCAAGTTCTATCTCCTCTCCGTCCTCATCCTCTCCAAGGTCGCCCAAGTTGGAAATAATGTCCTCATGGTCTTTGAACGAAAGCTGGTTCTTTGCATCCTCGGCGTATGTCTTCATTGCATCACGAAGCACTTCCTTCTTTTCCTCATCCTGCAAATAACCATCTATTGCATAGTTTTCTTGCAAATATGGTATAATGATATTGTCAACAATGCCATAATCCAAGTTCTTTCCACCGAGATAGTTGTCTCCCTCTGTATCGAAAACTTGCATGATACCATCCTCTACCTTTAGCAAAGCAGCATCAAAAGTTCCGCCACCGAAGTCAAAGACCATCCACAATCCGTCTTTCTCTTCAGAGGAAACTCCGTATGCCATTGAAGCAGCAATCGGCTCCTGAAGCAGTTCGCAATGCTTGAAACCTGCCATCTTTGCAGCTTCCATTGTGGCAGTCTTTTGATTGACCGTAAACTTAGCAGGAACAGTAATAACTACCGAGCTGAACTTTTCGTCTGTAACAAAGGATTTCAGAGCCTTCAACACTTCTGCAGACAATTCCTCAGAGGAGAAACTCTTGCGCAAGTTTGAACATGGATATTGAGTGTCGGTTGCCATTGTGCGCTTGAACTCAACGTATGTATTTGAAGCACCCTTGTGCCATGACTTTGTAGCACGGCGTTTGTCTTGCTTCATCGTATTATAGGCACTGTCTCCAGCCTTTATCGAACCTTTCTTGTTTACAGAGATGCATGAAGGCATCGTATCCTTTAATACATCTGTTTTTATAACAACTGGTTCTCCCTTTTCCATGCGGCAGATGGCGGAATTTGTCGTTCCGAGATCTATGCCATAGTCTATTTTATTCCTTGCCATGATTATTTTGTTTTAGATGTTTTGACTTACGGTTATCTGAGCAGCTTGTATCATCTGCCCATTATAGTTGATTTGTGGCTTGGTTATACCAGTGATGATTTGCTTTCCTTCCTCCAAATCTTCATCAACCACAAAATTGGCAATCACTTTCATGCCTTCATTGTATGGTTTTCCAAGCATATTAACAATCTCATAACCATTGGCACTGAAATTGTCCTTGATATGCTCTACAGCCTTAGCCAACTGCTTATACCCCCTTATAGAGGAGTCCATGCGTGACATGTTCAGTTCGATTCGCACAATTTCGTCGGCCACTTTTAAGACAAGCGAATGGTCTGGCTTGTCATTGCTAACAACTTTTTGGGAATTCGACATTTGTTTGTCCAACAGCTCCAAAAGTTTGTCATCTAGCTTTATGGACTCCTCTTGCATCTTATTCTGCGCAGCTTGTAAAGCATCTTGGGCCTTGCGTACATCATCAATAGAGGTTGTACCTGATTTGATGCGTTTTGCCAATCGGGAAGTCACTCCCACTATGATAACTAACAACAGTAAGCCTATGATGCAAACCAAAAGAGTGCGGCTTTGCAAGGTTTCTTGGTTTGCTTGAACATTACTGTTGGTCTTGTTTATCATGCCGTTCACATTCTTACGGTCAGCAGATTGAGTTTCAGCCAATTGTTTGCAAGTATTGCGTAAACTGTCAATAACCGCGCTTTGGCTATTGTTCTCACTTTTGAGGGCTTGTATTCTTCCGTCGCTCTCTTTCAGCTTACCTTTCAACCTGCATAAATCGTTGGCAGTACGTGATTGTTGATTCTGTAAGTTAGCACACTTTTCCTCCAATGATTTAATATTATCATTGTCAGATGATACCTTAGCGTTTGTTGCTTGACAAACGCATATTACCAGCAATAGGATCGTAACTATCTTTTTCATTGATGTCAATTTTAATATTTAATGCAATATTTTACACACAACAACAACTACAAAGCCTAAGATGGCTCCAAGAATTGTTCCATTATTTTCGCCAATACCACTTCCGATTAAAGCTCCAAAGAGTGAACCAAGGCCGCCCCAAACAACCAACTGCAAAACAAACATTACAATCCACCCACCGCGTGAGCTATTAGAAGAAGTTCCACCTGGCGAAGGTTGAGGTGTTGGGGTTGGCTGAGGCGTTGGAATTGACCCGACTCTTCTTGTAATAAAACCACCGTTAGAGGAAATAACAGTTTTAAACTGATCTCCTTTTTCAGGTGTAGGAACACCTAATTTTTGGCATAGTTCTTTCAATGTAGAACGATTTGTGTTGTACTTACCACTCTTGAAATCGGGCTCCATATCAAAACCATCCATTTTTGTTGTGGCTCCCCATGCTTTTCCCAACACTGTTTTTATCAGAGTTATTTCAAGATCAGCGATAGATCTGGTTTGTGCCTCATTCACTTCTGCTATGATATTAATCAGCGCATTACCTACTATCTGTGTCGAGATTTTAAGATAATAGGAGTTTGACGCACCAAGCTTGCTCTTTATAGATTGAACATGCGGCTTCGTGTTATTCAACAGCGTATCCGCATGACAAATCTTATCAGGCAATTGACAATACTTACGCAATTCTTCTTTTATGGCTTTGTCCTCCGCGTAAACCTCCAATGGTGGCAGGTCGTCGATAATCTTTTGAAGAATATCGACATTCTCCTTGCATCGGTCTTTTGCCATTTGCCCAACGACAATGCTTTGGGCATATTTCTGCAAACTCATGGCTTTGCGTGCAGCCTCAGGCTCGTCGGAGCCATTGTAGTAGTCAATACCACATTGCAGGATTTCAAGTCCCAGTTTGTCGGCAATCATTTGGTACTGCAAGTCCGTTGCAGAGAGAAATCCCTTTAGCTGCTGGAAAGCACTTTTTGTGTTTTCCCTTAGCGCCTCTCCGGCATTGAGCCTTGCTTCCGCCCCTTTTCCCTTTGATTTCTTGGCAATAGCAATAGCGTCTTGTATGCTATCAACAAGAGGCTTCACTGCTTTTTCCTCTACATGGCTTTTCCATGTATCATCAGTGATGAAAGGAAGCAACTTATTTGCCCCTGCTTCGTCACATAGCACATCGAGAAAGCGAAAAGCCAAACTGGCGACATCAGCGTTTCCATCCGCCCCCAGGACAGCAGACACAAGCTGGTTCGAGTAGAGGGGATTTCCATACAAGATCTCGGCACACGTTATAGCCCTGCGATAGTCCTCACGCATCAACGCACATACAATACGATTCTGCAGAGACGATGCAGTGTCTTTCTTTTGCCAAATCTCCTCAGATTTGTCTATTTCACCAGCGAAAAGATGGTTGAAAGCCACTTCGTCCAAATGAGTCGCTTTCACAAACCAAAACTGGGCGTACAAGAGCTGGTCTTTGGGCAAAGTGAGTTGGGCCTCAGCGTCCATTACAGAAGCTTCGGTTCTTTGAATGGCTGAAAGATATTGGGGCAAGTCCAAAGGAAAAGAGACGGGTTTGCCCACCTTCAAAAACGCTTTCATGCGATTGTGGTTAGCCAGCCTTTCCTTCGTAGGAGAGTTTGAATAGACTCCTAACAGGCGATATGGATTGTTTCGTAGAATGTTCATTCCAATTCCGTTAACAGATGCAGTCAACTGACTCCTTCGTTGACGAAATCTACTCGCTTATATATACGAAAAGCGTGGAGTCTATCCTGTCACTCGTTCCACGCCATAAAGGCCTTCGCATTGCCCTGATTGTCGAAACGAGCAACGCCGAAAGCCCCATGCCAGTGTAAATATACAATTCGCCCTCTCGGCAACAAAACGGCAGAACCGTCCGAAGCCAATACGGCTGTATAGAATACACCTCATGAGGCGTTTCCGTTGCTTTGTTTTTGACAATCAGTTGGAAGTTGCGAAGTTCTTACGGCGTCAAAACCAAAGCGTACAGTTACGCCTTTTTATGTATACATGTCCGCCCAACCTCTGCCCTTCGGGCTTTCGGCATGGGTTTAGACGGTACAAAGTTAGCACTATTTCATCGAAAACAGCTTTGTTTGACAGTCCAAAAATATCTCTGATTCCTGATTTAATATTATTAACCATAAATATGTCAAGGTCTTCCATTTTTTTCTTAGTTATTATCGTAGAATAACCAGCGTGGGGAATTGTCCGTTACTTGCGCAATTGACAAATATCTTAGTATAGCGATCTATATTTCGTGCATGATTGCAAAGATAAATGAGATAGTTAGATGCGTAGATATAGTCCTTATGAAAATAATTTTGGTTGTAAATATTGTAAAGAAGTTCGGCTGTTTTCGCTACTCATCATGAACCCCATACTGTATCAGCAAGCCGTGTGTCTTGTGGTTGAGTAACAAAACGCTTTCTTTTGGCTTACCCCAAGGGCAGGCGCGTCTGTGGATATTGGTGCAGTGAAATACTGCAGCTACAATGTTGGACCGACGTTTCGATGCGATTATTTTTGCTGGAGATTATTAGGACGAAAAGAGGCACCAGTCATGCTTGCCTTCCTGTGTTCTATATACACCAAAAGGCTGCAACACAAGTTGCAGCCTTCTGATGATATTATCTCAAGTAGATCTGATTACTTCTTGAAGAAGTCCTGAACAGCCTCGTTGGGCACCATCTTCTCATCGAACATGTATGCACCCGTCTTGGGGCTCTTGACCATTTTGATCACTTTCGTATAAGCGCGACCATCCGTAGATCCTTCATGGAGGGTAGCGACCGCTTTCTTTGCCATAGTTTATGTTCCTATTTATTGGATTACTTAATCTCCTTGTGAACGGTCATCTTCTTGAGGATCGGATTGTACTTCTTCAACTCAAGACGACCCGGAGTGTTCTTACGGTTCTTGGTAGTGACGTAACGGCTTGTACCGGGCAGGCCACTATTCTTCATTTCGGTGCACTCGAGAATCACCTGGACTCTGTTGCCTTTTGCTTTCTTTGCCATTGTCTTATCGTTCTCCTTCGCTTATCTTTAGTTGTTAGCATCCTCGTTGCCCTCGGCAATCACTCTGATGTCCTTCCAGTTGAGATATCCTTTGGCAACGGCCTGCTTCAATGCGGCATCAAGTCCGACCTTGTTAATCATACGGAGGCCGGCAGCTGAGATTTTGAGGCTAATCCAGCAATTCTCTTCTACATAGTAGAACTTCTTGCTGAAAAGGTTTACGTCGAAGCTGCGCTTGGTGCGGTGCTTCGAGTGAGACACATTGTTGCCCAGCTGTGCCTTCTTTCCCGTGATTTGACAAATCTTAGACATTGCTATCTTTAATTTTCTTATTCGTTAATTGATACCTATTCCAAACAGGGTGCAAAGTTAATGAAAATTCCTTGATGCACAAAACTTTCTTGTCCCAAAAGTGTGGAATTAAGTTTTTTTTATTAGTTACCAGCGACTTTCGATGCTTTCGGGTAGGTCTTGGGGGAGTTTTTCCTCCAAGAAATGCTGCATGAGGCGCATGGCTTTGTTGGTGGCAATGGCGATGTTGATATCCCTCCCGAAGTCGTCGGTGAGCTTCTGGGTGCGTATCTCTTCACGATTGCCGTAGGCGAGCCATATCGTCCCGACGGGTGTGTCCTTGGTTCCGCCTCCAGGGCCTGCTATTCCTGTCGAGGCGATTGCGAAATCGACATTCAGCAGGTCCATTGCTCCCTGCACCATCTGTCGGGCTACTTCCTCACAGACGGCAGTTTTCTCCTCCAGCAGTTGGTGGTCCACCTTGAGCAGTCTTTCTTTGATCTCGTTGGTGTAGCTCACCACGCTTCCCTTGAAGTAGTTGGAGGCGCCAGGGGTGGCGATGATGGCCTCGCTTATCAAGCCGCCCGTGCAGCTTTCTGCCGTGCCCAGCGAGAGGCCCGAGGCGTATAACATGTCGCCGATCTGGCGAGAAATAATTTTGGTTTCAAACTCCATGGTCCTTGGTGCTAAGTGTTTTACTTGAACGTTACCTTGCTGTATGCGGGCAGGTCTATTGAGGCAAAGTCGTGGTCATGGTA
>ULXI01075589.1_pt1 | contig 18393 bp, 18 predicted proteins | sample 1961181 | NCBI WGS metagenome assembly ULXI01 (sample SAMEA4835835, study PRJEB28245) | human gut metagenome | biome: gut microbiome; material: fecal sample | place: Denmark | collected 2008 | reverse complement strand
CGTATGAATCCTCGTATGAGAAAGAGCGACCTTATCGGAAACGATAAAGTTCCTTCCAAGAAGAACGCTTTTGCAGACAAAGCTAAAAAGAAATAAGCATCTACCCCAATCCCGGTCTTGTGATAGGCCGGGATTTTTCTTTTCCCCGATTCAGCAATGAGTCGGGAACTACGCACATCGACAGCCTCCGCGCGGCGCGTAGTGGTTAGTGCCCGTATCCTGCTATCGGGCAGCGAATGTCGATAACATACTACATCCCTACAAAGGAGACCAATACCATGAACGAGAACGAAATGCTGAACCCCACCACCGTCGAAACCGACGAGGTGACCACCCCTGTCGCCCCTGCGGAGGAGGCTATGGAAAACGCTCAGAGCGTTGCTCCTGTTGCCGAGCCTGCTGAGGAAAAAGACTCCGTCGAGGCCGTTCCTGCCCCGGCTAACGACGTAGAGGACGAGGACGATGTCCCTGAAGCTCCCCGCGCTTCCCGCCGTTTCAATGACGACGATTTGCAGATTGGTGCCTTCATTGACGATGGCAACGATATGCTGAAAGTCGATATGCCTGAAGACCGCCGCGCCCGTGACCTCGCTGAGATGCGCCGCTGCGTGGCTGACAACAAGCGCAGCCCTCGCCGCTTCCTGCAGGGTAAGGTCTTCGGTGTCCGTCCTGTTGGCAACGGCAGCGCGGTCGTCGAAGTCACCCGTGGTACGCTGCGCGTGATGATTCAGGCTGAGGACTTCTTCCACTTCTCTCAGATGAAGGGCATCGAGAACGATGATGAAGCTACTCGTCAGCGCCGCTTCTTGCGCAAAGCTAAGCTGATGAATGGTGCTATCATCAACTTCTGCCCCTATCTGGAAGCCGAGTCTGAGGACGGCGAAGTTGTCTTTGCAGGCTCCCGCCAGGACGCCATGCAGCTCCAGCGCAATCGCCATTTCTTCGGCCGCAACGCCGATGTCAAGGAAGGCACCCGCGCCGCTGCATCCATCCTGTCTACTGGCCCGGATTACGTCATTGCTGAGGCTCTGGGTGTTGAGACCAGCATCGGCGCTGCCGCTCTGTCTGCTTACGAGTACATCGACAACGTGGCTGACAAGTTCCATGTTGGCGAAGGCATTCCCGTGGTCATCGAAGACCTGAACGTGGATGCTGAAAACGGCACTGTCAGCCTGCGTATGAACCGCGCTATCCTGGAGCGCCGTGCCAATCCTGCTATGAACATTCATAGCCTGGCTCGTGGTGGCGCTTATGGTGCAACTGTTACATCTGTCAATGAGCGCTTCTACCGCCTCATTGTGGATGTCGGCAACATCCAGGCCCGCGTTGCACTGACTTCCTCTGATGAGCTGCTGACTCGTGGCGACCGCGTGACGCTGCTGGTCTACGGCTATGATGATAAGCGCAACTACGTCTGGGGCGCTTGCCACAAGGTCTAATTCTTACCGGCTGTCTACTGCTTACCCGGTTGACAGCCGGTTGCCATGCAAGATACCAGCCTTCACGTGGCGCATGGTGAGCAACTGCTTAACCGCAGGCTGATGGTATCAGAATACAGATATTATGTGATAGGGGTGAATGTTTGTGTGTCAAAATCACGGCGTTCGTTCGGGGCTGTTCTTCTCACAGCTTGAAAACAGAGACGTGTTTGTTTCCTGTACTGTACGGAACAATGCGGTAGAGTTGACGGTTTCTGCTTTTCTCGAATTGAATGATGTGGATATGTCTGCCATTGAAGCGTCATGCAGAGAGAACCAAGCGTTTGTGTCATTGAACGTGAGTGAAAATGGCGTTGTTGCAAGTGTAAAAGTATCCGCACTTCTCTTGTCTGAGCTGGATAAGAATAAAGAGCTTGCAGTAAGTCTCTTCCACCAGTGCTGCACTGTGATGCTTGCAATCGTCCCGGAAGGGAAGGACAACCAGTAATGAACAAAGAAGAAAAGCAGCCAAATGTTTACATGATTCCGAAGAACTCGTTCGATACCGGCTACGTCTTTGGTGGTGCGTTCAAAACCAAGAACTTCATCGAAGGTGTTGTGGTAGCGATTCCATTTCTTGGAATCTTTATTTACGGGTGGACACAACTTGGCTGGGATGTGGAGTCTACCGTAGCCTACGCCGCAATCGTGTGTGCCGGAGTATTCGTAGCGGTGTCGCACGGCGTAGGGGATGACAGCTTCTTTGAGTTCTTGGCTCACGTAATTCATTTCCGCAAAAGTCGTAGAATTTCCAAGTATAATCCGCGTATTAAAACAGAGCTCGAACCCGACTACCTGATGAAGGAAAACGGAATGCTCCCGAAGGAAAAACTGAAAGAAGCATGGGAGAACTTCAAGAAGAAGGTTCTTGGCGGCGGAGACGGCCCGATTAGTGCAGACATCACCGCTGATGATTTACAGATTTACTACGATGACGATGAGGACTTCGTAGAAAAGCCTGATGAGCTCAAAACAAAAGCAGAACTCAAAGCAGAAGCAAAGCAACGTGCAAAGGAAGAAAAGGAGTTTATCAATTCCTTGCCGCGCAACCAACGCCGTGCTGCGCGTGCTGCTTTGAGGCAGAAGCATAAGGAAGAAGCCGAAGCTAAGAAGCGTCAAGAGGAAGAGCACGAAAAGATGGTTCAGGAACGCATTAAGCGCCGTATCGAAAAGGCTGAACGTATCAAAGCTGCTCAGTATCGCGCCAAGTTAGTCGCTATGCAGCAGATGCAGCAACAGACTGACCCCAACTTTATTCCTGCTCAATCCGAAGAACAGACGATGGATGTTGTGCTGGACGAAGTCGAAACCATTACCGAGACTCCTGAAATGAGTCTTGATGATGTGACGCTGCTGGATGATACGACCTCTGCTGAACCGGAAGAAATTGATGTCAGTTTTGATGAGGAAGCAGCTCCTAATGGACCGTTCGTGCCACGCATCATCACGAATGAACGCGTGAAGAATCAGGCGGGACCGGTTGTTCGTCCTTTGAAAGCCAAGCCTCAAATCTATAACAGCCACAATGGAGACTTTTCCGCTGATTCGTTCTCCATCTTTGACGACGAGGAGTAACAAAGCAATATGTTTAGAAAGAAAAACAAACAGCAAGCTGTTCCGAATGGCGTTGTTGGGGACAGCTTGGAAAGCGTTCGTCTGACAAAGAAAGAGCGTGAAGAGATTGCCAACGCCGAACGTAAGCGTATCGACAAAGAGATGCAAGCCAATGCAGACCGGTATCAAATCGTTCGCAGTACACAACGCATCATTCCTGTTCAAGATATTTATAACGGCGTAATCATTACTAAAGACCGCCGTTATGTGAAGATTCTTGAGTTTCGACCCATCAACTTCGGTTACATGGATGCCGAGACACAGAACCGCATCATCTCACTCTTCTATCAGACTTTCAAGGCTGTTCCGGTCAACATCCAGTTCAAGACCTTCGCCCGTAAAGCAGATGTAGAGAAGACGATTGCTACAGTCACTTCCTATTATCGGGAAGAGACAAACATCAAGCGCAAGCGGATGCTGAAAGCTTATATTGGGTTGCTTCGCAAGACGGCATTGTCCGTTGGCATCACGCGCCGCTTCTTTATCATCATCGAGTTTCAGCGCACCATCAGCAATGATGGCTCTAACTTTGATATGGTTGTGGCGGACCTGAACGCAATGGCTGCCAACGTACGTTCCCACATGGAACAGTGTGGGAACATCTTTATCCCGGCGCTTGGTGACAGCAGCCGCAACGAAGATGCCGGTATACACCAGCTGTTCTATCAGATGCTGAACCGTCGCAAGAGTGAGACGATTACGTTCCACGACCACGTTACGCCCATCATTGAACGCTATACTGAAGCGGATAAGAACGGCGTAAAGACCTCTCTGAATGCCACGGAATTGATTGCGCCCGACTGGATTGATTTTACCCATTATGACTATATTGTCATTGATGGAAAGTTCTACACCTTCGCCTATATCCCGTCCACCGGCTACAATCAGCGTGTCTATGCTGGTTGGATTGCCACCTTCGTCAACGCTGGCGAGGGCGTTGATATGGATGTTTTCTTCGAACATCAGTCACGGGAAGCAGTCTACAACAAAATCAGTACGCAGCTTCGTTTGAGCCGTGCCAATGCAATGGATAGCCATGATACCGACTCGGATTATCATGCCCGCATGGAAAAGATTTCTTCCAGTGAATACATGCTGAAAGGTCTTTCCAGCGGTGAGGAATTCTATTACATGAGTATTCTTATCACCGTTGTTGGTGATAGTTTGGATGAGCTGGAATACAAATACAATTCCCTTGAAAAGCGCGTTAAAGGCCAGGGCATGAAGATTCGCCGTGCGAACTTTCTGATGGAAGAGTGCTTTGAGTCTGCATTGCTTCCTCTTGGTAAGCTCCATAAGGACATCAAGCGCCGGGCACAGCGCAACGTACTGACCTCTGGTGTAGCATCTTGCTATCCGTTCATTTCCTTTGAAATGCAGGACCCTGATGGCGTTATGATTGGTACAAACCGTGCCAACAACTCCCTTGTCACTATCGACATGTTCGATACAGACGTTCACGCCAATGCAAACGCTGTTATCCTCGGCTCTTCCGGTTATGGCAAGACCTTTACCGCACAGCTCTTTGCATTGCGTCTGTCTGAGATGGATACGCAAGTATTCGTCATCTCTCCGCTGAAGGGCTTGGAAGACTATGGCGGCGGATGTAAGGCGGTTGACGGTCAGTTCATCAGTATGGACCCGTCTTCCATCAATAGCATCAACATCATGGACATCCGCGTGCCGGACGATGCGGATGCTAAAGAACTGGATGACTACGAGTCTACTGGTTCTCTGCTTACAAAGAAAATTCACACCATCAAGTCCTTCTTGCACTTGGTCGTTAAGGATATGACGCAGGAAGAGGAACAGCTTATTGATACGAGTCTTTACAGATGCTATAAGGACTTCGGCATCACCAATGATAACGAATCGATTCTCGATAAAGAACACGGCGGTTATAAAAAGATGCCTCTGCTGGAAGACCTCCAAAAAGAGATGCAGAATGTTCCTGAACTCCATCGCATCTGCAATATCCTGAACCCGCTGATTACAGGTTCTATGGCATGCTACAACCGTCCCACGAATGTTGACCTGAAAGCAAAATACATCGTGTTTGACTTCAATGGCATGAAAGGCGCAATCCTTACAATGTCGATGTTTGTTGTTCTTGACTTTGTCTGGACCAAAATTAAAGAGGACCGTACGAAGCGCAAGGCCGTATTTATCGACGAGTGCTGGAAGCTGATTGGCACCGACTCGAACGAAATGGCAGCAGAGGACGTTGTAGAAATCTTCCGTACGATTCGTGCTTACGGTGGTTCGGCTTTCGCTATGACGCAGGACATCTCTCAGTTCTACGAGTATAAAGGCGGCAAGTATGGTAAGGCAATCATCGGTAATGCTGACACCAAAATCATCATGCACCTTATCCCGTCTGAAGCGCAGGCATTGCAGTCGGCCATTCAGTTGACTGATGCGGAGATGGAAAATGTCTCCAACCTGCAACGTGGTCAAGGTCTGGTCTGTGCCGCTTCCGCCAAGCTGTTCGTTGACTTTGTTGCCGCACCTTATGAAAAGCAGGAAATCACGACAGATGCAAAGAGCTTCTATTTGCAAGAGAAAGCCCTCAAAGAGAAGCAGCACAGAGAAGAACAGGAACGCCTGGCTGCTGAAAACGCCAAAGGGGGGTCCGACTCTAATAGCAATGACGAGGATTTGCTGAATGTGACATTCTGAACTGCAAAATATAACGATACATCACCAATACCAACTGAAAACAGCACTTTTGAGATATGCAATGGCCCTGTACAAATAAAACGTGCTGCTTTTGTGTATCTCAAAAGTGCTTTTTCTTTTTGTCAAACCTCAAATTGCACATTTCTAAAAGCGCTGCATTTGAACGCTGCTATGTGTAAGATAGCACTCAACCAAACGCAAAATATGACAAATACACATTTTGCCAATACTGAAAGGAGACATTCTTATGTCTGAGATTCACAACACTGACATCCGCGAACTGCTCGATTCCATTCCGGTTATCCCTAATACGCTGATGGAAGAATATCTGACACGTCGGTACGAAATTACACCCAACAAGGCTCGCGAAATCATCTACAACGCTTGCCGCAAAGGTTCAAACCGCCGTCCGGCCTGCTATGCTACCAATGACGGCCTTGCCAAAGCCGATTACATTACTATGACGAGCCTGTATCGTAAGCGTTGCCGTGCATTCCGTGTTGCTTGCGAGTTCTTGCCGGAGAGCCGTCGTTTTTCGATTCCCGCCACCAGCCCTTGGTTGCTGAGCTTTTGCTTTGATAGCAGCGTCTATTATGTCTGTGAGTTTGAAAAAGGCAAGGAGCTCATTACGGCTGATATGATTCGCAACGCCGGTATTCGCGAAGATATGATGTCCGTTACCTCTCGTATCGCTATTCTGCGCCCTGGCGCAAAGCGTGAGCTGTTGGATGGCTGCGGTATCCGCTTTTTCTGCACGGTTGACGATGATTACAACCTCGATGTGACCGAGCAGGTTCCTGACGAGGAGGTTTGGGATGGCGTTCCCATCGTTGATTGATTACAAACGATACATCGAAGAAAACAAGCCGAACGGAAAACCTGTTTCCAACCGTTCCGATTCACCATCTGAGAAGCCGGTTCTTTACCACGATACGGCAGGGTATGTAAAGAAACACGTCCAAAATGCTTCTGCTATGATGAGCCAAATCCAAGATAATATGCCACTCAGCAAGATTTCAGCATCTATCCTGAATAGTGTTTCCATCGAACTTTTGAAGTCCGAACGCTCGATTTTAGCATCTTTCCAAGGACGAGAAAAGCCTGTTCCGTATAAAAAAGATGCTGGAATGGGTGCTATTCCAGATGATTTCTGTTCAGTATCAGCACCAAAACATGCGCTCCTGGCGGTACGCTATAAGTCGTTTTTGCCACCATTTCACTATGAGTGGTACAGCCGCAAAGCAAAAGAAAAAGACGACGCCGGACAGTATTATTTGGATGCAGAATTCGACATTATTACCGAAGCAGCTGTGACAGAATACATCTCAAAGAATGGGCCTATCAACGTGCCATCAGGACTTGTGTATCTGGTATTTCGCAGAGGTATCCGACCAGGCGGTAAGATGCCGATAGACAACAATAACGTCTATACGGGGGCTATCACCAATGCTATCAGCCGCGTACTGCAACACGGTGATGGCTGGCAGCAAATGAGCTTCGTCTACACCGCCATAGAGGATACAGATGGGCCATATCTGGATGTGATTTTGTGCAAAAAATCAGACATCACAAGATGGATTGAAGCGTAGCTCGGATACAACAATTTTGGGAACTGTAAAATACAACATTTTCAGGATGCTGTTTTTACGTTCCTGAAATTGTTGTATCTTTTCTTCGTTTTTAGGCGCAGTAATAGGCTTTCGGTGTATCATGTGGTACGGCATAGCGCTTCTTATATACAAATAGTAGGTGACAAAATGACAAACGAGCAAAGGCTTCTGTGTTATCTCTACAGTGTGGATTCCATTCAGCGCAGGCAGCTTGTGATTGCACTGTCGGATATGCCGTATCAGAGCGTTACGCTGGCAGTACGAAATGCAGTCAAGCACGGCTATGTAGAGGTATTTCGCAAGGATGAATCTAACCATCTGCGTATAACGCCAGACGGGGTAAAGTACATCCGCTCTACGGCTCGTGATGCGCTGGATGGGAAAAAGCGAGCTACTATGAAGCGGAGGCTCAAGGGTGAAAATGGCAGGCGGCTGAACCGTATGGAAGTAGTAAGCTGCATGTGTCGAGCGGCAGGCATCAAACTCGCAAAGGAAGAACATATCCGTCTTGAAAATGTTCTGAATGCAGATGCGGATGACTACGCAAGATTCATGGACGACTACTTCTACGACAAAGGTCTGCTGTTTCTCTCTGACGAACTCTCTACAACCATCAAGGCTGAACAGACAGTTGGCGAGGAATACACAACTGGCATGAGCCGTCTGGTAGGAGTGATAGTAAACTGCAAAGGAATCTTCTACGTTTACTGCACGCTGGACAGGTTGATGCGTTGGATTATCTCCTATGAGCGCCGCAGAGTCGCAGCTATATCCAGGCTCTTTGAGAGCAGTGACGCAGCAAAAGCCAATGATGATTTTGCTGAAGTGTGTGCGTCTGTACCCAAAAGCGTCATCATTGGAAAGACTTGCGCCATGATTTCCAAAATCATCACAGGCAACAAGTACGGCAAGGTAGTCGAGAACGCAAGCAGAAGCACTATAACGGATAAGCTGATGACTCTTGCGAATCTCGAACAGGTGTACGCATGCAACTACTTCGTTCCAACCAACACGCTCGGCGTAGAACTTCTCTCCAGAACAGTAACGCTAACACGAAGCGACCTAAACAGTATGATTGAGATGTGGCTTTCAGAAATGACTGAACGATACACAACTGTTTCATCGCGAGAGTATGTAGAAGCCTACATCGAAGACCAAGAAGATAAGACGCTCATCTTTCCCATCATTGAGCTTGAAGAGCTTGTATTCCAAAAAGCAAGTAAAGAGCGCTATCACATTGTATGTGAAAGAGGAACGCAAGACGGAATCAGCCGAGTTATGGGCAAAAAACTCATTGACTTCAAAGATATGAACAACACGCCTATGCCTGCACACAAATATGACGACTACGGAATCCGCCGTGATGGCATTAACCCGCTAACTCATTCTGGGTATTGGGAGGAAGAACAATGATAGCAATTCGAGTGTGCCCGATATGCAAGAAGACGTTCGAGGGTAGAGTAGGCGTCCCGAAAGTCTATTGCGATGACTGCATGATAACGCAAGACCTTGCAGCAATGGACGAAGCCGTAAAGGAGTCAAGTTGGTTCTTTGACGGAGATGATGAGAAATATGAAGAGATAGAAGACGAGAAAGACCCGATTCTCGTTCCATCACTTTTGCCGCCGCCTCCACGACAGAGTAAAGAGTCTCTTTTAAGTCTCATTCAAAAGAAGCGTAGCTGATAGCGCACGTCCAAAACCTCAAAAGCAAATATTACTATTTTATGAACATCGAAGGACCACAATTGAGACAATTACGAATTCGTGGTATAATGGCGATGAAAATAAAGAAGACGAAACACGGAAGGAGCGTAGCTGCCGAAGCGTAGCCGAAGAACTACAAACCTCAAAGCGTAGCTCCTGACCGTAGGCACTTGAGGTTTTGAGAAATGACTAAGAAATTCATTGTTCCTTACGTAGTTGCATCGCTGGCAATGGCTGCTGCAATTAGCGTAGCCAGTAGTGATGGAGCCGTAGTTGCAAGAAGCTACTCTGGATACAACAACCAGAAGCCGAGCGTAGCTGCTGACTATACCTATCAAACCGTAGGCATTCCCTGGAATAACACTTATGTTGAAGTGACTGCGACACAGGCGAGAGAAATCAAAGATGGCATCGTTATCTTTGCGTATCCTCGCTGCCCTTACTGCCGCAACCTGATTCCTGAACTTACCAGTATTGCCAAAGAAAAGAACCAGACCGTTTACTACTGCCAAATCGATGAGTACCGCGACATCTACGCATACGACGAGAATACTGGTGCTCCTGTGATGACAAAAGCAGCAGGGGAAGGGTATGATGAACTTCTCAATTGGCTGCAAGACTACCTGGCAGATTACACGATAAGCGATAAGGATAAGAACAAGTACGAAATCGGAGAGAAGCGTATCGGCGCTCCTACCATTGTTCGCATCGAAGATGGTGAACCTGTTTCTACCTGGAAGCTAAGTTCGGTTGAAGATGTTTCGTACCCGGAGAACAAATACGACTCGTGGGATGATACTGTACGAGTTAAAGTCTCTGACTCGCTGAGAGACTACTTTGAGGAGGCATAAAGATGAAAGGCTTTAACATCGGATTGGTGCTGTACGTCGATTCGCAGTTTCTGGTAACGGCTTGTATTATGGCTGTTGTCTTCACGCTGACCGGCGTGACTGAATACCTTCCCACTTGGGTTATTACGCTGTACTTCTTTGGCCTTTATGGGTTCTTTGCCTATAACGCACTCAAAGACGACGATAATTAAAGCGTAGCCCGGCGGGTGAAACCGTATGTGCGCGTGGAACGAACCGTAGGCAGAGGATGAAAGCATCGCTGCCAATAGCAAAGGAGCTTATGAACGACGGAAGCGTAGCTGCCACCATGAAACTGGTTGCTGGTTGCGTAGCCGTCGTTCTTTTTCTTTTTAGGAGGCGTAGCCAAACATGGTATATGAAGTGATAAGTCCGAGAGGACGCGGAACCGGAACTATCATTGGAGTTCATACGGAATCCGCACAGTGCATTGACTCTCTTGATATGCAAAAAGCGATGGTAGCAGGAGGTAGTAAAATCACCTTTGAGGGGACGACAGAAGAATATGAAGCTGTAAAGGATAAGCTGCATCCGAAGACGAAGGTGACTATTCTGAAAGAAGCCGGGAAGAAAATGAAAACGAAGAAGTAAGAGATAGGATGAAGCAGTTGCCTGATATAGAGCTATGAGACAACGCTTTGAAGCACACCGGAATTGGGCTGAAGTGAACAGCCGGAAAGGCAATTATGACCACGAACTTTGAGAACACCTATCAGGCATTCATGCACTGCGACGTAGACAAGCTGGCTGCGGAGTTTGCAGCTATGTATCACAGTGGCGGCGAGGAACGCGACCGGCTTACCGATGCGAAGGAAGAGGTCAATGCTGCATTCATGCGCATGAAGACACTCACCCTGAAAGTAGAGCCGGAACAAAAACTGCTCTTCGTCTGCAAGGGCTTTGGCGATGTTGGAGATGACACCGTCTGCATCGAAGCCAATGACCTTCGCGAGTGGAAAGAGAAGCACAAAAAAGTGCCTGAAGCGGAAGCCATCAGCGATGAAATGCTTACCTTTATGAGCACCGACGACATCATGGCGGCCGTAATGAAGCAGGACCTGCCGACCCAATACGCCTTTGAATTTTGCAGCTGGGAAGAGATTCTCAGCTGGAAGCTGGCATCGTCCAGTATCTATATCTACGGCCTTGAGTGGTGCCTTTCCCGCGTGTTGTGGGAGATGACCTTTTTTGGCATCGAACCTGAAGGTATGGAGAACGCCAAAGCTGAAATCGACGCGAACCTTGAGGAAGCAAAGAAAGACCTCGCTGAAAACGGCGAACCCAGCAAAGGCATTCCGTTCGAGGAAGTCGTAAAGAAGCTGCTGGGCGACGACTATACCGAAGACTGGTATCCCGAAGAAGAGCAGGAGAGAGACCGGCGGAATATGGCGATTGCGGCCTACAAGGGAAACCATGAAGCAGAGAAACTGCTCGCGATGCTGTGAGGCACCCTATAATCCATCCAGAACAAAATCAACGCAGAACAGAAAGGAGATGACGACGGATGCTTCTTCATATTTTTGGCGATACACATGGACCGGATGAGATTTTCAAAATCAATCCGAAACGGTTCCTTAACCGTGACATCACAAAAGATGATGCGATTGTTGTTTGCGGAGACTTCGGATTCCCGTTCTTTCCGACAGACCGCATCCCGGCGGACGACCTCAAGACACTGGACATGCCGCAACACTGTATCAAGTCAGTGCGAGCGTACCAGATGTACACCGACTGGATGAAGTCTTTTCCTTGCAATATCCTCTTCATCGATGGTAACCACGATAACCACACCTTCTGGGCAGAGCGGCCTACCGAACGGTGGAACGGTGGCATGATTCAACGCCTGCCGGAAGCACCGAATGTCATCCACCTGATGCGTGGCGAATACTACACGATTGATGGCATGACTGTATGGTGCATGGGCGGTGCAGAGTCTATCGACAAAGCATACCGTACGGAAGGCGTCACTTGGTGGAGAGAAGAAGTCCCATCTCAGAAAGAGATGTGGCACGGTCTTGATACATTGGATGAGCATGGGAGCAAGGTGGACATTATCCTGACGCACATGCTACCACAGATGCTCATGCCAATCTATTTCAGAGACATCAGCCCAATTCACGACCCAACGGGCGTATACCTTGATGAAATCTACCGCCGGGTGAAGTTCAAACAATGGTATTGCGGCCACATGCATCAAGACATCGATAAACCGATGTACAAGCTCAGAGTGCTGTACAACCAGATTGCGGAAATAAACACGGACGACTTTGGGAAAGAAGGTGATAGCCAATGGGCGACATCTATGTGGCAGGAGATGTGCATGGGAACTACAAAGGCCTCATCGAATCCCTCGTAGCAGCCGGATGGAATGAAGGAACCGACAAGCTCGTCTTCGTCGGTGATGTAGTAGACCGTGGAAAGGAAAACGCAAAGGTCGTCAACTTCATTACGGAACATCCAGATACAGTCCATCTCGTTCTTGGTAACCACGAATACGAACATAGGCAGATGCTTCGATACTATAAAACACTCGCACAGTCTCCGACCGTCAGAAAGCTCGCAGCCTGGGTATTTCTCCACTACAGACAGGGAGAGAACATCTTCAGAACAAAAGAAGAACTCGAAGCGCTCAGATGCGGCATGGAGGAGAGAAAGAATATTCTCGCCGCAAGACCTCATACATTCGCTGGGTGGCAAAAGCTCTTCATCACCTACACTCTCGCGTGGGAGAATGATGGGCTTTGGCAGATGGTCGTATACTTGCTTGACAATATGTGTGGCACACCGTATGAAGCAGAGCATACCATCTACGAGTACCTGTCTGGTACGAAAAAGACGAGAGAGAACTTTGAAGTTATCTTCGAGAATCAGGCACAGGAACTCAACATCACACCTCCGCCTGGCTCTCGATTCAAACAAGTCGTAGTGACACACAACAATCCGTTCGGTCGAGTCTTTGATTATGATAAAGACGAAATGCTGACCGGTCATCGGGATACGCTCTATATTTTTGGACACATCCCTCATAAAGAAATCACTCGCATGGACAGACCTAACTCCGGCTGCACATACCTCGACATTGATACATCTCCATACGGAGTATCCGTCATTAAGCTGTCTAACTATCTCTAAATAACGATACGCACGTCATAGGGGCCTACGGGCTTCTGTGACGTGCTTTACTTGTTGTACGGGAAGAATGTCGGACTAAACGCTCGGAACCTCGTAGCAGGCAGCCTTGTGGCGCTGTGAAGGAAAACCAAAGGGAATAATAATGCTGTGACTTACACGAATAGTTACACGCGTGTAAGCCATAGACGAATCCTGTTGCACGGCGTGTAAGTTCTCTTTGTGCTGGATGAACCACGGCAATGGGCATGGTCCAGTACAACCGGCACACGCTTCATGGCGGGCAAGCCATGCCAACTCTTGCATCAGAACAGTCTGCCAAGAAACAGAGGGTGAGATGCTCTATATGGGTGCAGAGCGCAGTGCTCACATGAATCCCACACCGCAGAACAAAACTCGCGGCATAAAAGTGCCGGAATCAGCAAAAACTCGTCGGGAAAATGTGAAGCTTGCCGTACACGGAAAAGCGTGGCGATTGATAAATACCGCAACATGTCGTATAATGTTGTATTAGAGAAATCTGGCGCAACCCAGACAAAGGAGAACACGATGGGCAAAAGCAAGGCAAAACGCAATAGCAAGAAACCAACTGGCAGCTTCAAAGAACGATGCAAACAAGCGGTACTGAAGAACATAGCTGGATTCGGCGGTGAGATTGAGAAGGACCCATCCCTTGCCTTTGAGTTTGACATCGACAACAAAACAATAGACCGGCGAGTGGAAGCTATTGCTGAAACACGAGACATGGCAGTAGCTATTGCCAAAGAATATATACCGGAAGACCTTGAGGTACGATACGAGGCCGAATGGGTCCGCCTGAATATGGTGATGACACCTCCGTTCAACATAGGCGAGCGGCAGTTCAATTACTCGCTCGCTGCGGCCATCTGGATACTGGACACCATCAGAGCAAACCACAAGATGGATGAGGCCCTCGCTTTGCTGCCAAAGGACGAGGAAAAGCTCGCGTCTATCGAACTACCGTCTTGTGTATCGCCTTGTTATAGTGAAGCCGTAATTCGCAGTATGGTTTATGTCATCCTGCATCGAAACGAGGATTGTGTCGGCATCAACAACCCGGAGAAGCCTCCGCTCAAGTATCCTGTTACAGACAGCTATACCGTTGCGGGTAAGCAGCATCAGAATGTACTGTCCAGAAATGTGTTTGATACCATTATTGGCTTGCTCCCGGAAGACAAGGTCGATAATGCTGTAAATACGTATGCCATACAGGTAAGGGGAGCCATAAGTCGTTATTTCTGTTGCCGCTCCAAGTGGGTCAAGGAAGAAAAGAAATGCCTGGATGAAATCCATCGCCTTGATGACGAGCTTAATAAAGTGAGTGACGAGGCAAATGCTTTTTCCAAAAAGACGCATTCTATGGTCAAGGCAAAAGCCATGCCGCTTGCTAAAAATAATATGCCTGGAGTCGGCGCGAAAGCCGAAATGACCATCGGGCTCCATTCTATTGCAGAACGCGGAGAAACTATCGTTGCAAAGTTAGAGGCAATGCAAACCAAGCTCCAAAAGCTCAACGAGTTGGAAAGAGACTTTGCTTATGATAGTGCCGAATGCGCCTATTGGACAGAAGAAACATGGACAAAGAAATACTCGACGGCCGTAGCAAAACGTGCGGTGAAGTTTGAAGTCATGGACCCGTATGCAGTATGCTTCGCATTCTATTACATGATAGATAACGGCGATAATCTTCCGTGGCTTTACTATCCATCCTGTGTGCTTCTCTCCCACGCAGCGGCACAACTACCGTGGTGTGGAGGAGCAGTCAAACAATGCGTGGATGCAACAGGTCAAACCACTTTCTATATTGATGCCAATACAGCCAAGCTCCATCTGATGGAAGACAACCTAACAAGCGATAGTAGTGTTGTGCCAATCTGCTGGAATACGATGTCCTTGGTACGACAAGAAGGTGCAGACGCAAAGACTCCCGTGCGTATGACCCCGGCGGCCGCCGTATACGCCTATACCGATGGAGTCCTCGTTCCACGTAACACAGCCAGCGCAGACCCGATAGAAGCAACACTTGCCGATTTGGGTGTGACAGCGCCAGAAGGTAGAGCTGTATACGCCGCATACATATCGCTACTGTCCAACCTAAAAGGCCGCATCGATTTTCCCAACGATGCAAAAGATGAATGCGATGCTCTACGTGCCAAATGCGATGCGTATGAAGCAGAGATTGAGAATCTCAAGAGTAAGGATGAAAAGAATAAACAAGCACTCTATAAAGCTGAAAAGACAATCGGTGAGCTGACTACTGCCATAGAGAAGGCTTCTGCAGAACACGAGAAAGAAAAGCAAGAGCTGAACGACCTTCGTGAGCTTGTGTTTGCGCTGACCAATGACGCAGACTCTGCCGCCAGGGAAGATACCAAGACGCAGGTAGAGTTCCCGTACCACACCACCAAGAAGCACATCGTCTTTGGCGGACATCCTTCCTGGCTGAAGGCAATACGGCCGATGGTGCCGGATGTGAAATTCGTGGATGGAGTTCCGAGCACTGAACAAATCAAGGGCGCGGACATCGTATGGCTGCAAACCAACTACCTCTCCCATAAGGCTTTCTACAAAATCATCGACATTGTCCGCAGCAAGAACATCCCGCTGCGCTATTTTACTTCCGCCTCCGCTGCAAAATGCGCAGAGCAGGTAGTCAATGCGGACCAGCAATAAAAGCTGTTACTTGCTTCGGCTCAGAGCAAACTATCTACGCAGATTGCTAATACTTGCTAAATATTTGCTACAAGTCACTTTCGCAATTTTGAAAATTTTCTCTGAAAAAGTCTCTGTTTTATAAAAGAGGGGATTGGTATGAGCATCATTCGAGCAGAAGTCTCAGGATACCGTCACATCGGATACTATGATTCAGAATTTGTCATAAAAGGCATCTTACACATTGATACCAGGCAATACAACTTCCTACACTACGACGGAGCCTTTGGATTCTCTCGTCTTGAAATCAAAGCTGGAAAGTTGAAAGCCTCCTACGACGAAGCAGAAGGCTTCCAGATGCAGCAGGGCAAAGAGGCCCCGGAAGGCGGGCTTCTGAATGTGAACCGAAAGGATGCTATCAAGCAAATACAGGAAGCAGCGACTTCCTATCTAACAACAGACCTCAATGCCTGGGCGGAATACTTCAACCTTGCAACTCGCAGCGCCGGGCCATTTGCCTACACCCTAACACAGTGCATTGCCTTTCCGACTGAAAAATACCGCTGCACGATAACACCCGCATCACCTTACTGTGAGCTGATTTATAATTTCGGCTTTGATGAAGAATACCCAAGAGTCGAATCTCCGCTGTTCCCAGGCGAAGAACTGTTCGACACAAAGATTGACCTTGACTTTATCGAAGGACCAGCCAGATGGCTCTATAGTATCCTGCTTTTGGATGACGAAGAGCACGAGCTTCCACTCAATAAGGACTATTCCCGTATCGTCAGCTTAGAAATGGCCCTCGACTGCAAACTGACCTTTGAGGGCTTCCAAGACGATGAACAGACAGGACAACGCAAGAACTTGATTCTCTTCTCGGATGTTATGAGAGAAAAGAAGCAGAGAGAGTTTGACGCTGCTTATCAGCGTGCGAAGGAAAACATTGGGAGCCGAAAACCATAAAATGCGCTACGCGTCATAAACACAGGCATTGTCATGCGGAAAATGAAAACGAGTTGTGCATAGGGCGGATAAACTACACAGAGATACATCGTACTCAGAAAGAGGCATCTTCATGGCACTTACAGACCATAACTCGAAGCAGTTCGAGGAAAACATCATCAAATTGCAGCTTCGCACTACCTGCACAAAACTGAGCCTTGATGCAGAACCGAACAAAGAATCAGAACAGCGACTAATTGTGGCAGAGCAGGGAGGCCATGTATATCTCGAACAACTCGAATACTTGGATGGGGATGAACCGGTCCGGGACCACTACACCATCCATCATCTACCGGCCGATACAATACATTCCGTGCTCGCGAAAGTAAAACATCATTTGCCGATGCTCCTGCAAACAGATGAAGCGCAACACACAGACCGCTGGTATCTGACCCTGACAAACGATGTGGGGGAACAATATCTCTTCCGTGGCCGCATAGGTCTTGACCAGAACAAAGAGCTTTCAGATTACCTCCGCACGACTCTTCAATTGCCTAACTTATGGGCGTTTATCAAAGAATAACTGAAGAATCTGTAACATTCTTTCCGCCAACATTGGTTGTTGATACCGTGATTGATATAATACAGATAGAAAAGGAGTGAATGACGTGGCAAAGAACAACATCCCGGAGACCATGACAGTGGGCGCGTTGTACGATAAGTATGCCGAACGCATGGCATTGTTTGCAAGCAAAAGCAAAGCGTGCATAGAACTGTCCGACAAATACTACCGTGAACATCAAGACAAGGTAGATAAGCATATCAAAGCAATTTGCCACGGAGAGCATCCGCTTCAATACATATTAGGCTTAGATACAGTGCAGAGCCGCAACGCAGTCCTATGCCTGGCATGTATTCTAAGCAGTGACGAAGATGATAAGCCACAGCTTACCGAAGACCTCCTATCAACCTATCTGAAAAACACGAAGAAAGAAAAATTGCCTGCGATTAACGAGAAGGCGCTCGAAGCAGTATACAGTAAGATAGAGTCAACCCCTGATGACGACAAGAGCAAGCAAACCATAGCATATGACGCTTTTACAGAACATAAACTGAATCCGCCATCCAGAGCCTTCTTTGCGGTATATGCACCGCGATACAAGAATTTCGATTCTTGCAGCAATGACATCTACACCAATGCACTCTTGGCGATGATGCTGTTGGGTAATATCAATACCACTGCCAAGGTTCGCTACATGGAACGCTACGACTATTTGTATCGAACCATAGTACGGTCGCGATTTGCTGCTAAGAGCTTCGGTGCCACCTGGATTAACGACTCCAATACGATGCGCCGGAAAACAGGTATAGAACGCGATGAAGAAAACGCTCTCCAGATGCCTCTTATCGCGACACTCACGGCCAGTGGCGTAATGAACCAGCAGCGGATGGATAAACAGGTACTGTCCAAGGAAATGCTGATGCACATGGCAGTCGCTGCTTATACGGCCGCCAGTATCGATAAAGTAGATGCACCGCTTGAGAAAGTATGGGAAGCGATTGACGCAGAAAACGAATCTGCTTACGATGACGAAACCATACAGATAGCAAAAGAGAAGATGAAGGTATTCCGTGCCGCACTCTTTAATGCTACTTACTATACGATGCTTTGTGAGCAAACGAAGAAGAC
>ULXI01001487.1_pt1 | contig 18728 bp, 3 predicted proteins | sample 1961181 | NCBI WGS metagenome assembly ULXI01 (sample SAMEA4835835, study PRJEB28245) | human gut metagenome | biome: gut microbiome; material: fecal sample | place: Denmark | collected 2008 | reverse complement strand
CTGTTGCTGATGGCAAATTCCTGGGCAGCATTGTGAAGCCGGGTGCGGCAGCTGCGGCTGTCGGTGACGACGGCACTGTTAACCTGACTGTTGCTGACGGTGCGGTATGGACCGGCGCGCATAAAAATGCCGATGCCGAGCTGAACCTGACTCTTTCCGGCGGTGTATGGAATAATAACGGCACCGACGCAACCTATGTAAACAGCCTGAAGGGCGGCAAGGGTATTGCTAAGACTATTAAATATATCAATCCGAACGGCGGTAATAACGAGGAAGTAGAAATTCCCGTTAACGGCTTTATCAGCATGGCTCCCGATGCCGGTGCTGTTACCGTAGGCAGCTTCGGCGGTACTCATATCGTAAGCTATGACCATGATAATGCAGGCAGCGATGTAAGCGATTACAAGGGCGGCAACTTCACTGTTGAAAAAGCAGATAAGGGTTCTATGCTGATTGCGGCAACAAGCAGCAAGAACATCAAGACTAATGATCAGGACGCTGTAGAAGCAGCCTTCAAGGCATTAAGCCAGAAGATTTACTATGGCAATGCCGGTGTTGACGAAAACCTGACCGGTAAAACTATGATTACCTCCGGCTTAACTGCTTCCAGTATTTCCCGTTGGATCGGCGATATGAAATTTGACAGTGCTAACGGTGGTGTAGGCAGCTTTGTCGGCGGCAGCGGTATCAATATTACCGGCGATTACGAAACCGCACTGATGAAGGGCGCAAGAGCGGCAACCACCAGCGCAATGCTTTCCTGGCGTGATAATGCTGCGAACGTAATTTATCGCGGCGATTTGCTGCGTGCGCATATGGAGAGTGACGGCATCTGGGCTAAGACCTACGGTGGTAAGGATACCTACAATGCAAATGCGGTTGATCTTAGCAACAGCTATTGGGGTGCACAGGTTGGCTTTGACCGTATGTATGACCACGGCTGGATTGCAGGTGCTGCTATTGATTATCAGAAGGGCAGCTCCAGCTACAACTATACCGATGACGATTTCGGCAATATCGGCGGCAATACCGGTGACAACAAGCTGTACAGCTTCGGCCTGTATGCTTCCAAGGACCTGGGCGACGGCGCACATCTGGACTTTGCAGCTAAGGCCGGCAGTGTACGCAACGAGTTCAGCGTACACAACGGCATCGGCACCGAGCTGAACGGTACCTACAGAAACCGCGGCTACAGTGCTACCGCAAGTCTGGCAAAACGTATCGGTACAGATAAGAGCTACCTTGAGCCTCAGGCACAGCTGACCTGGGCACATCTGGGCGGCAGAAACTTTGCTGCCGTAACCGACGGCGGTGAGGTTCTGGACGTTAACCAGGGCAACTACAACAGCTTGGTTGGCCGTCTGGGCTTAGAGCTCGGCAAAACCGGTCGCTTGGGCTCTGTTTATGCACGCTTCGGCCTGGCGCATGAGTTCTCCGGCGATATTACCGGCAGCTACAGCGCAGAGGACGGCGGCAGCAAAACTACCTCTGTAGAAACTAAGGGAACCTGGGCAGAAATGAGCCTTGGCACTACCTTGAATATTAAGCCTAACGCAAGCGCATACTTTGATGTATCCCGCAGCTACGGTGCAGATTACGAGCACGACTGGAAGTTCAGCGGCGGCCTGCGCTTTGCACTTGACCGTTTGCCGAAGCATGAGCAGGAAATTGCCGGTCAGGCAGAGGCTGAACAGTTCATCGCAGGTGAAACCGCAGCAGTACAGGAAAATGCGGCTGCTAACGTAAAAACTGACGCTATGCCGGGTATCGCTGCACAGGAGCAGAACCTTAATGCTCAGCCTGCAGTGCAGGAAGCAGAAGAAACTACTGCTGTTGCAGAGCATTCCGAGCCGAAATATGTTGAAACCGTAACCAGCTACGATGCGCCGGAGCCGACCGCAGCAGATTTTGACGAAATGAGCTTTGAGCTGGCTCCTATCGTTATTACAGCTTCCCGTATGGAGGAATCCATCCTGAAGGCTAAGGCAGATATGAGCGTTGTTGGCCGTGAAGAAATCGAGCAGATGCACATGGACAACGTGGAAGAGGTTCTGCGTACCGTTCCAGGCGTCCAGTTCCTGGATTACGGCTCCAACGGCTTGAATGCCAACATGAGCGGTATCCGTATCAACGGCAGCAAGGACGTTGTTATCCTGGTTGACGGCGTGCGTGTTAACGACTTCAAGGGCGCAGGCAGCAGCGGTTATATGTTTGCCGCACTCATGAACAATATGGATAACATCGAGCGCGTCGAGGTAATGCGCGGCAGTGCTGCTACCATGTACGGCAGCGGTGCCAAGGGCGGTGTTATCAACATCATCACCAGAAGACCTGAAGGTGCAAAAACCGTTATTGATATTGCCAAGGGCAGCTTCGGCAAGGAAGCCTATAAATTCAATACTCAGGCTGCCAAAGACAAGGTAAGCTACAATATTTACCATGACAGAACCATTTCCGGCACCAGCAAGGACGGCAGCGGTAAGGAATGGCCGGGTCAGAGCAATACCAAGAGCAGCGGTGCTAAGTTTGAGTATAAATTCAACGATGCCAATAAGCTGACCTTGAACTATGAAACCATCGGCTCCAACTTCAGCGGTACCGACCTGGTATACGGCGGTCATTATGTAGGCCTGTACGACAGCAATAGCGTAACTCTGAAGCATGATTGGCAGATTAACGATCAGTGGAGCAATTCTCTGATGTATCGTGCAACCAAAGAAAAATCCTCATGGGATAAGCCGGGCAGAGAGGATACTGATATTTCCGAGCCAATTACAAGCAATCTGGAATACAAGCTGTACAGCGATAACTTCAAATATCAGACCGACAGATATACTATGGTCGGCGGTATCGAATACAGCAAGGGCAAGGATAATACTAACCACAAGGAAACCAGCAATACTTCTCTGTTCCTGCAGGGTGATTGGGAGCTTGTGCCGCATGTAACCTTATCCGGCGGTATTCGTCACGACAGACCTGACAGCTATGAATGCCATAACTCCATCAGCTATAAGCTGGGTTGGGATATTACCGAGAAGGATACTCTGTATGCAGGCCGCAGCGATTACTACATTCTGCCGAGCCTGACACAGCTGTATGACCATAAATACGGTAATGCAGACCTGCGTGCTTCCGAAGGCCGTACAACATCTATCGGTTACAACCACGAATTTACACCCGATAATTACATGATGCTGAGCTGGTTCGAAACCAAATCCGGTGTTGGCATGACTATGAACAGCACCACCGACAAGGACGATCCTAACTATGGCCAGTATCAGAACAGCATAGGCGGTATTTCCCGCGGCTGGAACGCACAGTACAATGCTCGTCTGAGCGATGCTGTAACTGTTAAGCTGGGCTGGGCACACCTGTTCTATGATGAAAAGGACAGCTTTACTCAGGGCTATGCACCTAAGGACAAAGCAACCTTCGGTGTATACTATGACAAGGATAAATTCAGTGCTGCCTTCGACGGCTTCTACTTCATCCGTGATAAACGCGGCATGAAGGAAGGCGTTAAGGGCTGGCCTTCCGATAAATATGGCGTTTACAACCTTGCTCTTAATTACACAGCTGATAAGCAGACTAAGTTCTACGTTAAAGTAGACAACATCTTCAACAAGCTGTGGGCTGAGCACACAGACGTTATCTGGGGTGGCGGTGCCGACAGCTGGTATGCTATGCCTGGCAGAAGCTTCGTAGTAGGCATGCAGTACACCTTCTAAGCTGAGTATTAATCATGTTATATACGGAGCAGTAAGCTCTGCTCCGTATCATATAAAAACTTTTTTGATGACGTAAAGGAGATTTTTATCATGGCAAAAGCTACTAAAGAAGAAACTAAAGTAACCGAAATGGAAAACAAAATCGAGAAGATGACTCAGTTCCTGGCGGACAATAAAATCGAATGCTTCGATATCCAAAAGCTGGAGGACGAGCACCATACCACTATCTTCCGCAGCCGCATGGAAGTTAAGGGTCAGCTGCTGCCGATGGCTCTGCTGATGGACGACAGCGTTTATATGCTGCTGCAGGTGCAAATCGCTCCGCAAGTAATCGATGAAGAAAAGCTGAAAGCACTTGCCGGTGCTATCAACAACATGAACAACAATGTTCGTCCGTTCAAATTCACCGTTTCCGAGAGAGGCGACTTCATGCTGAACGCATGCATTACTGCTGAAAATACCACCTTCAACCCGGCTTTGGTAAACGCTATCATGGGTGAAGCAGTTAAATTTATGGAAGCACAATACGGCAACATTATGGAAGCCGTTTGGGCTAAATAAGGAGAGTGGCAGAAATGAAAAAGAAACTTATGACTTTGCTGATGAGTGCTGTTATGGCTTTGGGTATCAGCGCCAGTGCGTTTGCCGCACCTGTAGGTGTTGTTAATGTTAATGCTGTTCTGAACAGCTATCCGGGAATTACCGAAATCGCCAAATCCGTAGCACAGGAAAAAACTCGCCTGCAGGAAGAGTTCAACAAGCAATCTGCTAACATGAGCGATGCTGATAAGCAGGCTCTGGCTGAAAAGCTCAGCAAGCAGCTGGCAGACTTTGAACAGAAGAAGATGGCTCCTGTACAAAGAAAAATCAACAAAACTATTCTTGACGTAGCTAAAGCAAACAATATTGACAGTGTTGTAAATATGAATGCTATGGTAGCAGGCGGCAAGGATCTTACCGACGAGGTTATCAAAGCGCTGAAATGAACGCAGCATGTTTATGATAAGCTGAATAATTTTGTTATGAAATCGCAGGCTGCGCTGATGAGAAGCAGCCTGGCCGGTTTCTATATAAACTGCGCGGAGAATGACTTTGCGCAGAGGGGTTAGCAGAAGCAGTGGTTGTTTCTGCTTTTTCCTGATTTTTTGATAAGGAGGACTATATGCTGAAGCTTAGTCAAAAGAAGAGAAAAGCTCTTTTAGCACTGGCCGTTGCCGCAGCTGTTTTAGGTGCTAATAATGCATTTGCAGCAAGCGTGCATGACAAGGCTATTACTGAAAGTAACCAATATGGCAGCGCTGTGCGTACATATTGGAAAGAAGCAGGTGTGTATAATGCCAAAACACACACCTACACCTTTAATGAGGATGTAACCTTAAAGCCTAATGCATCGGACCAGGATTTTAACCATTGGACACCGATGTTTGGCGGTATCTATATAGCCGGAAACAAACCGGTTACCATTGATATGCAAGGCCATCGTCTTGATCTGGCACTGAATGTCGACCAACCTAAAGGAGTTAATAACGTAAGGGCTGTAAGTCCGAACGCTATTCATGTTAGCTCTGCCGATCTGGTAATCAACAACGTTAAGGGTATGGAGCTTTCTGCTAAAGGTAGCTTTTTGAGTGCAGGCAAGCTGCGCGGTATTTACGTTGCAGGTACTAACCAAGAGGGCTCTTACGGCGACGGCAAGGGACTTGCCAGCCTGACCATCAATAATGCCGACGGTTGGGAAAACGCTGTAAAATTCCACTCCAGCCAGCCTCAGGTTGAAAACGCTATTGAGGTATGGAAAAATACCGGCAGTGCCGATTTGAAAATTTCCGGCATGGTTGACCTGTATGTAGGCAATGACAGCGATGTTATTACCGTAAGAGGCGGTAACTCCTCTTACGATATCGACAAGGCACCTACCGCTTATATCGGCGGCGGCGCAATTAAGGCGGCTATGGGACGTGCAGCTGTTGTCAGCGGCGGCGAGCTGTCTATCAATTCCAAGCTGCAGGACGGCGCCATTGTTGCGGCAGAAGGCAGCCGTGATGTACAGGTTGAAGGCAATATTCTGGTTAAGGATCAGCAAAAGGATCAGGGCATTCTGACCTTGGGCATGAATACCGACAAATCCTATTTCAAAGGTACCATTTTCAATGATAACGGTGCCGGTGAAGTATATATGCTGCTTGCCAACGGTGCGCAATGGACCAATGAAAGAAAAGGCGATTATAATTATCATAACAGCAGCCTAAACCAGCTTGTCGGCGGTGAAGCTGATGCCAAAGCAGGCAATATCTTCCAAAAGGACAGCGGCAGTCTGACCATTGATAAATACAGCGGCAACACCAACATTTTCTACGCACATACCGGCAATGGTGAAGCAGCTGAAAACTACGCAGCAGGCAACACTGTTATCAAGGGTGCTGCAGCAGGCTCCGTTGTAAGCATGATTACCGATAACACCGGTGTTGCAATGGATAACAAGGACAGCGTAGCCAACGTGCTGAACGCATTGGCAGGCAAGCTGACCTACAGCAACTACGTAAACGGCGAAAGCAACCTGACCGGTTATGTTAAGATTGCCGACGGCCTGACTGCTTCCTCCGCAGCACTGAAGACCGGTGATATCAGCTTCAATAAGGAAGATGGCAAGGGTTCTTATAATGCCGGTGCGGTTAATCCCGAAGTACCGACTGTAAAAGAATACACCAAAACCCTTACCGGTATGGATTTTGCGGACGAGGCGTATAAAGATGTAATTAAGGACGGAGTATACAAATTTACTCAGGATACCAAGATTACCAACCAATATGCTATTGACCTGGGCGAAGATGTAACTATCGACGCAGCAGGAAAAACCTTGACTCTGGTTGTTAAGGATGTAGAAGAAATTGGTTCAGGCATCAAAGTCAACATTAAAAATAATTCTGTTATTAAGGCTGATACCTTAAAGATGGAGCTTACCGGTACGGATATTGTTACAGGCAGCGGCCTGAAGGGTATCAACGTTACCAATAAGAATGCTAAGCTGACTATTGACAGCAAGCTGGATATTACTGCTAACGGCGATGCTGATACTATCGGTATTTATAACAAAGGCGACGTTGTTGTAAACGGCGATGTAAAGCTGGATATTGAAGGCAACGATGGCGGCAATGATTACTATGGTGCAAGCGGCCTGTACGCAACCAGCAGCATGGGAAAAACCCAGGGCGGCACTATTACCGTTAACGGTAATGTAGACTTCCAAGGCAATGCCAACGGCCTGTTTGCTAATGCCGGCGGCAGCAAGATTTCCGTTAAGGGCGGCAGCATTGTTGTTAAGGAAGGACAAACTGTTGGCTATTCTGCTATCAGAGCTGAAAACGGCGTAGTTAACATGAACGTCGTTGAAGATGAAAACGGCAATGTTACCGGCGCAGATAAGAATGATGTAACCATCAAGGGCAACATCGGCGTTACTACCGGCGCAGTGAATGTTTCTGATATTCATGGCACAAAGAGCGAAATTAACCTTGGCCTTACTACAGATAAATCCAGTCTGACCGGTGTTGTTCAAAACAGCTTCGGTGACGGCGTAGCTCAAGGTGACTTAACCTTTACCGGTGCAGCAAACCTGTGGCTGCAAAACGGCGCAACCTGGAATAACGAGGTTGTTGACAAGATTATTAAGAATCCTAAGGTCGGCGAAAAATGGGCAGGCAGCCATGTAGCAAAACTGGTTGGCGGTGAGAGCGAAGCAAAAGCAGGCAACATCTTCCAAAAGGACAGCAATAACCTGACTATTGATAACTACAGCGGCAACACCAACATCTTCTACGCACATACCGGCAATGGTGAAGCAGCAAGCAACTACGCAGCAGGCGACACCGTTATCAAGCATGCAGAGAAGGATTCCGTTGTTTCCCTGATTACCGATAACACTGGTGTTGCAATGGATAACAAGGACAGCGTAGCCAACGTACTTAACGCACTGGCAGGCAAGCTGACCTACAGCAACTACGTAAACGGCGAAAGCAACCTGACCGGTTATGTGAAGATTGCCGACGGCCTGACTGCTTCCTCCGCAGCACTGAAGACCGGCGACATTACCTTCAGCAAAGAGGACGGCAAAGGCAGCTATCCTACCGAAACTCCTGTTGTTCCGCCTAAGACAGAGTTTACTACTGCTTTGACCGGTGACGCTGCAACTGATACCGAATATGCAGGCAACATTCAGGACGGCAAGTATGTTTTCGGTGCTAATACTACGATTAAAGCAGATGCTGAATCCGCAGTAGATGCAAAAGCACCGCTGACCGTTGATGCAGGCAACAATAAGCTCGTAATGACTGCTAAGAAAGGCAACTGGAGCAGCGTTGGTGTAGCATTTAATCATAATATTGCAGGTACAACTAAAATTACTGCTGGCGAGCTGGTAATCGGCGCTGCCGGAGGTTGGGGTGCTGACGCTGATGGTTTTGACCGTTCCGGCCTTGTTGTGAAGAATGGCAATGTTGATATCACAGCAGCTACTACTACTGTTAATGCTCATTCTGACACAACTAATCCAGCCTATGGTATTTTGGCTCAAAATAATGGCAGCCGTGTGGATATTCACGGTGACCTTAAGCTGGCAAATGACAGCTTCGGACGTACTCATGGTCTTTGGGCCGAGGATGCAAAGGATTTTGGTGGCAAAGCATCTATCATTAATGTAGACGGTAAGGTTGATATTAGTCTGGCAAATGGTAATGCACTGACTGCTATCAGAACCGGTTCTACCGTTACTGTTGGCGGCGGTAATATTCAGATTGCTGCTGACCAAAAGAATGAAAATTATGCATTGAAATCTGATGGCGGCGTTGTTAATGTCAACATGAATGCTGACAAGAATGCAGCAGGCACCGTTACTACCGTAATTAAAGGTAATGCAATTGCTAATAGCGCAAAGGCATTTGCTAACTTTGATATGGACGATGCTGACAGTACGATTAATATTGGCTTGTCTGACAAAGAATCTTCTTGGACAGGTGTTGCCTTTAGTAAAGATAATGGCAGTGCAGGCTTCCCGTTCAAGGGTATCATTAACCTCTATCTTGCTAACGGCGCAACCTGGAACAATGAGGCATGGGGCAAAACCAATGCAGCATTTGAAGGCAGCCATGTAGCTAAGCTGGCAGGCGGTGCAAGCGAAGCTGCTGCAGGCAACATCTTCCAGAAGGACAGCAATAACCTGACTATTGATAACTATAGCGGCAACACTAATATCTTCTATGCACATACCGGCAATGGTGAAAACGCAAGCAACTACGCAGCAGGCGACACCATTATCAAGAGTGCGGCAGCAGGCTCCGCAGTTAGCCTGATTACCGACAACACCGGCATAAGCATGGATAACGATGCAAGCGTAGCTAACGTATTGAACGCACTGGCAGGCAAGCTGACCTACAGCAATTTTGCAAGCGGCGAAAACAACCTGAACGGTTCTGTTAAGATTGCTGACGGCCTGACCTCCAGCAGCCAGACCTTGAAGGTTGATACCATTAAATTCAATAAGGATACCGGTAAGGGCTACACCACGGAAGAAACCGTAAATCCGGGCGGTGGTGAAAAGACTACCTTTACCGATGCTATCACCGGTGAAAAGCAGGGCGTATTCAGCGCAGTACAGCAGGAGGACCTGTCCTATGTATTTGCTGAGGATGCAAGCATTAATATCAACCAGATGACTCATAAGGAAAAGGATCCGGATTGGGAAGGCTCCTTCATCATCAGCGGTGCGGCTGTACAGAACGCTGCAGGCGTTGAAAATCTGGTAATCAATGCTGCAGACAAGACTCTGAAGCTGAACGTAGCTCTGGACAGCAAGACTGTTCCGCCTGATAAAAACGCAGGTATTCTGAACAACAGAATTCCGCTGCGCGGCATTGACAACAGCATTGCAGGCAGCAAAACAAGCATTACTGCAGGTACTCTGGATATCAACATTGATAATACCTACAGCCGTAAGACCAGCAGCGGCAACCCGCTGATCGGCGAAGGCAGCGCAATCGGCATTTATGCTAAGAGCGCAGGCGAGAAGGCTGTGGTAGAGGTTACCGGCAATACCGCTATTAAGGCTCATGGCTATAACAATGTTTACGGCGTTAACGCTAACGGCAATGCCCAAATTAAGCTGCATGGCGATCTGACGATGGCTAAGGACGGAGAAGAGTGGGCTCTTGATAACGTTATCAAAGGTCAGAACACTACTACCTTGGGCGAATCCTCCTGGAGAAATATTGCCGGCATCAACGCTAACGGCGCAGGTGCAAGCGTAACCGTTGACGGCAAGACTACTATCGCAGCTCACGGCTCCGGTGTTGTAGCTGCAGATGGTGCAACTGTTAACCTGGGCGCTGCCGATATCGAAATCAAGAATAACAGCAACGAGGACGGTTATGGCTTCCATGCTTTGGGCGCTGCTCTTGGTACCGTTAATGTTGGCGGCGAGGGCAAGACCGTTACCGTTAAGGGTAATGCAGGTCTCTTCGGCAAACAGAGCCAGAAATTTGCGAGCGACAGCAAGGAATCTGTTATCAACCTGAAGCTGACTACCGAAGATTCCGCATGGACCGGCGTTGCATACAAACATTTCGATGCAGAAAAAGATGCAGGCCTGAGCGGTTCCATGAACCTGACTCTGGCAAACGGTGCTTCCTGGAATAACGAGAAGTATGGTTATGTATACGGCGATTCCGAATGGGAAAAATATAAATTCACCGGCAGTGAAATCGCTAACTTCGTTGGCGGTGCAAGCGAAGCTAAAGCAGGCAACATCTTCCAAAAGGATGCGAACAGCCTGACCATCGACAACTACAGCGGCAACACTAACATCTTCTACGCTCATACCGGTAACGGTGAAGCAGCTGATAACTACGCAGCAGGTGACACCATTATCAAGGGTGCGGCAGCAGGCTCTGTAGTATCCATGATTACCGACAACACCGGTATTGCAATGGACAACAAGGACAGCGTTAACAACGTACTGAACGCACTGGCAGGCAAGCTGACCTACAGCAACTTTGTAAACGGCGAGAAGAACCTGACCGGTTTCGTGAAGATTGCCGACGGCCTGACTGCTTCTTCCGCAGCACTGAAGACCGGCGATATCACCTTCAATGAAGCAGATGGTAAGGGCGGCTTCGTATCCGCTCCTGTAATTCCGGACCATCAGGTAACGACCTCCTTCACCACCACTCTGACCGGTGACAAGGAGCAAGACGAAGAATACCTGATGGGCGGCGTAATCGCTGAGGACGGTACTTATAAATTTACCGAAGCAAGCGATATTACAGCAGTAAGTGCAATTGAAACCGCAAAAGACCTGAAGATTGATGCAACCGGCAAGACTCTGACCGTGAATACCGCAGGTACCGACAGCGCAGCGATTAAGATTCTTAATGATGGCGGCTCCAAGGTTGATATTAAGGCTGACAAGCTGGTTATCAAATCCAGCTCTGAATACGCAGGCAAAAACTCCGGCATTTATGCAGGTGACTGGAATACTACCAGAAAGAATGTTAACATTACAGCTGATGTAGATATTACCTCAACCAATACCGTAGGCAACAACAACTATGTATATGGTGTTCTGGCATCTAAAGCAGATATCACTGTAAACGGCAACCTGAAGGCTAATATCGACGGCGGCAAGGGTGGCTATGACCATACATCTGTTTCCGCACTTATTGCACAAGGCAGTTCCTACAGAAAATATGCAAGCACGATTACCGTTAACGGTGATGTAGATATTACTGCAAACGGCAACGGTCTGCATGCTAACAATAACGGCGCTGTTGTAACCGTAAACGGCGGCGGTGCGATTACCATTAACGACAGCAGTGCTAAGGGCGGTTATGCAGCATTGCGTGCAGGCAACGGTACCGTTAACATGAACGTTGCTCTGGAAAACGGCAAAGCAACCGGCGGCCTGGGCAAGGACGTTGCGATTAAGGGCAACCTGGCAGCAGTTAAAGCCGGTGACCAAACAGCATCTGTTATCAACCTGGCACTGGATACCGCTAAATCCTCCTTGGAGGGTGTATCCTACATGACCGAGGGCAACGGCCAGATTAACCTGTGGCTGCAAAACGGTGCAAGCTGGACCAACGAAGTACACGGCTCTGCTGAAAAGGATTGGAAGGGCAATAGTTTATTCAACGGCAGCCATGTAACCAACTTTGCAGGCGGTGCAAGCGATGCTAAAGCAGGCAACATCTTCCAGAAGGATGCTAACAGCCTGACCATCGACAACTACAGCGGCAACACCAACATCTTCTACGCACATACCGGCAACGGTGAAGCAGCTGAAAACTACGCAGCAGGCGACACTGTTATCAAGCATGCGGCAGAAGGCTCTGTAGTATCCATGATTACCGATAACAGCGGCATTGCAATGGATAACGCATACAGCGTAGCTAACGTACTGAATGCTTTGGCAGGCAAGCTGACCTACAGCAACTTCGTAAACGGTGAGAAGAACCTGACCGGTTATGTGAAGATTGCCGACGGCCTGACTGCAAGCAGCAAGTCTATGCAGACCGGCGATATCTCCTTCAGCGCCGAAGACGGTAAAGGCAGCCTGAAGGATGGTTCTCTGAAGCCTGGCTTCACCTATCCGGAAACCCAAAAACCGGGCAGCAATGTAATCAACCAGGGCATTACCGGTAACGCTAAGGATGATTACCAGCTGAAGATGGACGGCATCCTGAAGGAAGACGGCTCTTATGTATTCACTCAGGATCCGACAAAGATTGAGGTTAAAGAAGGCGCCGCAGTAGGTGCAACCGATAAAGACATCGTAATCGACACCACCAAGGCTAAGCTGGAGCTGAAGGGCGAAACCGGCATCAATGCAGAAGGTGCAAACGTTAATATTAAGGGCAACACCAATATCAGCGGTGCAACCGGCATCAATGCGGCAAACGGCAACGTAACTCTGAACGGCAGCACTGTTATCAGCGGCACCGATGCGGCAATCAACGCAGGTGCAGATGCTAACGTAGTTGTTAACGGCAACAACAGCGCACTGACTGTTAACGGCAGCATCAATGCTGACGGCGGCAACATTACCGTAGACAGCGGCAAAGCAACCGGCACTATTAAAGGCGATATCAATGCAGCAAACGGCGGCAGCGTAGTAATCAACCTGACCGAAAAGGGCTCCACGCTGACCGGCGGCTACAATGTAGACGGCGACAGCAGCATTGCTCTGGGGCTGGCAAACGGTGCAACCTGGAAGCTGACTGACGGCGAAGAAGCTGCAGGCATGTCCCTGCTGAGAATGGCTAAGGGTGCAGCTGATGCAGGCCTGACCATCAACGGCGGCAAGACCGAGGCTGAAAAAGGCTTCCTTGACATGACCAAGAGAACCAAAACTCTGGACATCGCTCATTACAGCGGTTGGGAAACCGTTATCTATGACCATGAGGGTAAAGGTGACAAGGTTGAGGACTACAAGTCCGGCGATACCGTTATTGCTAAGGCTGACAAGGGCTCCGGCGTAATTCTGTCCACCGACGGCAGCGGCATTACCATGACCGATAAGAAAGCTGTTGAAGCAACCTTGAAGGCATTGGCACAGAAGGTTACCTATAAGGATCATGCCGCAAACGGCGAAAATCTGAGCGGTAAGGTACAGATTGCCGAAGGACTGACCTCCTCCAGCGTAAGCAAGAACCTGGGCACCATCCACTGGGATGAAAACGGCAAGGGCCAATATGATCTGGACAGTGTAAATTGGAGTCAGATCATCGAAGGCGATTATGAAACCTTTGTTATGAAGGGCGTAAGAAGCGCAGCAACCACCTCCCTGCACACCTGGCGTGACAACATGCAGGACACCTACACTGGTGCAGACTTGGCTGATGAAGACGGTATGTTCGCAAAAGCATTGGGCGGCAAGACCAGCTCCGATGTTAAGGGCCTGAAGGACAGCAACACATACTATGGCGTACAGGTTGGCTACGACAAGGCTGCAGCAAACGGCTGGCACACCGGCGTGGCATTCGACTACCGCAACGGCGATTCCAACTATCTGCTGGGCGGCAAGGGTGACAACCAGATGTACAGCCTGGGCGTATACGGCGTGAAGAACTTCGAAAACGATGCCTTCTTCCGCGTTGCAGCGAAGGTTGGCCGTGTTGAGAACGAATATGACGTATACAATGAAATCCGCAGCCTGAAGCTGAACGGCGATTACAAAGCCAATGCTTATGGCCTGACCATGGAATACGGCAAGACCTTCGGTGATGAAGAAGCATACTTCACTCCGAAAGCACAGCTGACCTGGTCTCAGGTAGGTGCTAAGGATTACACTGCTCATACCGACAACGCAACCATGCAGATTTCTCAGGACAGTTACAGCAGCTTCGTTGGCAGACTGGGCTTTGAAGCAGGCGTGAAGAGCGAAAAAGGCCGCGTATATGCAGGCCTGTTCGCAGCACACGAGTTTAACGGCGACATCAGCGCAAGCTACTTTGCAAACGATGGTGACAGAAAACACACCAGCTTCGACGGTGAAGAAACCTGGATGGAAATGAAGCTCGGCGGAACTTATGACTTCAGCAATAATGCACATCTGTATGCAGATATTGCTAAGGACTTCAGCGGCAACTTCGAACGCAAGTGGAAGATGAACGTTGGTCTCCGTTTCGAGTTCTAATAGGCTGATTAAGCTCTCGCATATTTTTCATACTCCGCTGCAGTGCTGCCTTGTGCAACGCTGCGGCAAACTCCAAAAAATTATAAACGACAATATACGTGCTGCATATCTGCTGTAAGGCGGATATGCAGCACATTTTTTTTGAGAGCTTCTTATATTTGTATTATCGGTGATTTTTGCGGATTTTCTGATTCGAGCCGATGTTTATACTGATTTCTTGCTTGCTGTGCTGTAATGCAAATAAATTTGACTGCTACTTGACGTTTAATAACACATGTGGTAGACTCTAAGTGATATATATTTTCAATAAAAGAGAAAATATAATTAATGCGCCCCGATTAAAATACAAATGACTAAAAGAGAAGCTGATGCTGCTTTTTGCGTCGTTCAATTTAATACAAACAATTAGGTGAAGATATTCTTACCGGATATCTTCTTCGCAGGGAAGTCCAATGAAATTTTGGCGCTGGTCCGCAACTGTGAAAGGGAGCTGTTTCATCGTTGAGCTTTAGCTTAAACCTCTTACCAAGGGATGAAATGGTAATGATCTTAAGTCAGGGTACTGACTAATTGATATTTAGTAAAGATCTGCGAGAATGGATTTTATTAACTTGACGGTAGTAGTATGTCTATTACACGATGAGAGTCCATTTTTGCTTGATCTGCTGTTATAAGTTTTCAAGATAGCACAGTTTAAGCCTTGTTAAGCTGTGCTATTTATTTTTTTGAGTTGTTATGAGTGTATTAAAGGAGGCAAAGTATGGAAAAATTTCCGAAAAAATCATGGAGAACCAAGCTGGCGCTGGCAGTAACTGCCGGCATTCTTGCTGCAGGCTATGTTCCGCAGACATTTGCTGCTTCATATAGCGGCAATAACAACACTATCTGGGGTATGCAGTCTGAAGACAGCAAGACCTTCGGCTCTAATGTGTCTGTTGCCGCAGACGGTTCTCTCGTATTTGATTTTGGCGAAGCAGTTACCTTTGAAAATTCTAATGTAGCTTCTCCGAAATCCCTGGTTAAGAATGGTAACGTTCCCGGTGCCGTAGTCATTAAAAGTGATTTTACCGGCATTATGCATAGCAAGGATTATTCTGCTATGGCTATTCAGGCAGGCTGGCTGGAAGGCAACTTTGATGAGGCTGTAGACAAAAGAGGCTCTGTAACCTTTGACGGTAATGTTACTCTGCGTGACAAAAACGTTAAAGGCGAATGGGGCGTAACCTCCGGTGACCTTCACGGCGGTTTCCTGACCTATAAAGGCGCACGTTGGCAGCCTGTCGGCATCCGTGCAGGCCTGTGCGGTGACGTTATTATCAACGGTAATCTTGATATGGCCGTAAAGGGCAGCGCTCTGGTTACCGACCCGTACTATAAAGCTTTAAAAACAACCGGCAGCAAAGAATATGCCGACGATTTTAAAACTTCTACCATTACCACGAACGGTGATGTAAATATTGAAACGCCGGAGGATGATACCGAGGCATTTTACAGCATTGCCAACTACGGCGGTACTATCAATGTCAATGCCGATGCCACTGCAGCCAGAGATAAAACCGTTGTTATCAAGGGTAATGTACTGACTATGCGTGATGGTGACGGCCGCGGCGAACCATACTTTTATCGCACAGGCCAGACAAATATCGGCCTGACCAATGATAAATCTTCCTGGACCGGCGTTGTTGACAATACCGGTATCAAACAGACCGGCGAGGTTAACCTGTGGCTGCAGAATAACGCAGTATGGAACCACAAGTCCCTCTCCCTGACCAACGGCATCAGCCTGGGCGAGCTGCCTGCACTTTCCGCACCGCAGTATGACAAATATGACGGCATTACCCATATCAACAAGCTCAGCGGCGGCAGCAGCGAAGCTAATGCAGGCCTGATTTTCCAGGATAATAAAGCAAATATTGATATCAATAATTACAGTGGTCATACTACTGTATTCTATAAACATGACAATGATGGCTCTGCTTCCGCAGATTATACTGCCGGTGATGTCATCATCCGCAATGCGGAAAAGGATTCTGCTATCAACATGGTAACCGACAGCAGCAAAATAGATACCAAAGACAGCGCAAAACTGAACAGTGTTCTGAATGCGCTGGCAGGCAAGCTGACTTACGCGGATTATGCAAATAATCCGGAAAACCTGCTTGGTACCGTAAAAATTGCCGGCGGTCTGACCAATGACAGCGTAACCATTAAGAGCGGCAAGATTCAGTTTGCCGATAACGGCAAGGGTTCCTATAGCAAACCCGCTGCTACCAAATTTACCACTACACTTACCGGTGATGCAGACGCTGATGAGGAATATGCAAAGGCAGATATAATCCAAGGCGACGGCAGCTATAAATTTGCCAATGACAGCAGCATTACTGCAGTTAACGGCATTGATACCGCAAAGGACCTGAAGATTGATGCAGCAGGCAAAACTTTGACTGTAACTACAGCAGGTACCGACAGCGCAGCAATCAAGATTTTCAATAACGGTGGCTCCAAGCTTGAGCTTACCGCTGATAAGCTGGTAATCAATTCCAGCGCTGATTATGCAGGTAAAAATGCCGGCATTATGGCAGGTGACTGGAATACTACCAAAAAGAACGTTACTGTTAACGGTGCTGTAGATATTACCGCAACCAATACCGTAGGCAACAATAACTATGTATATGGTGTTCTGGCATCTAATGCGGATGTAACCGTAAACGGCAACCTGAAGGCTGATATTGACGGCGGCAGAGGTGGCTATGACCATACCTCCGACTCCGCAGTTATGGCTCAGGGCAGCTCCTACAGAAAAACCAGCAGCACTGTTACTGTTAACGGCGATGTAGATATTACCGCCAACGGCAACGGCCTGCATACCAATGGCAACGGCTCAGTTATTACCGTAAACGGCGGCGGTGCGATTACTGTTAATGACAGCAGCACTAAGGGTGGCTATGCTGCATTGCGTGCTGGCAACGGCACAATCAATATGAACGTTGCTCTGGCAAACGGCAAAGCAACCGGCGGCCTGGGCCATGACGTTGCAATTAAAGGCAACCTGGCAGCAATTAAAGCCGGCGATACTACCGCATCTGTTATCAACGTAGCTCTGGATACGGATAAATCCGCTCTGGAGGGTGTAACCTATATGACCAGCGGCAACGGCCAGATTAACATGTGGCTGCAGAACGGTGCAAGCTGGAACAACGAAGTGCACGGTTCCACCGAAAAGGATTGGAAGGGCAATTCCTTATTTAACGGCAGCCAGGTAACTAGCTTTGCAGGCGGTGCGACTGCAGCAGCTGCGGGCAATATCTATCAAAAGGACAGCAACGCGCTGACCATTGATAATTACAGCGGCAACACCAACATCTTCTATGAACATACAGGTGACGGCGTAACCTTCAACGCAGGCGATACTATTATCAAGCATGCGGAAAAGGATTCCGTAGTAAACCTGATTACCAGCAGCAAGGGCCTGAGCATCAATGCGGAAACTATCAACGATACTTTGAGCGCTCTGGCAGGCAAGCTGACTTATACCAACTATAAAGACGGCGAGAGAAACCTTGACGGCAAGGTGAAGATTGCCGGCGGCCTGACCAGCGACAGCCTGACTGTAGCTGCAGGTGACATTCTCTTTGGCAGCGCTGACGGCAAGGGTACCGGCGTAACCAATCTTAATGTTCAGGCTCCCGACCATCAGGTTGCAACCAGCTTCAACAGCACTCTGACCGGTGATACCGAGGCTGACCTGGAATATGTATTGGGCGGCGCAGTTAAGGACGGCAGCTATAAATTTACCGAAAATACCACTATCAATGTGAACGGCAAGGATGCAAGAGGTATGGATTTTGCCGATGGTACTGTTGTTGATGCAAGCGGTAAAACCTTGAACATCAACGTAACCGACGGCACCAGACTGAATGCAGGTATTTCCCAAATCACAAATGCTGACAGCCATGTGAAGGCCAACAAGATTGTTATTAAGCTGGACAGCAAGGATGCAAGCGGTACAACACATGCAATTCACCAGGATAAAGGCAACCTGACCATTGACGGTGATGTAGATATTGATATTACAGGCCAAAGACATACCGTAGGCGTATACAGCCATGCAGGCAGCACCACCATCAACGGCAACGTAAAGGTAGTGCTGGACGGTAACCACGGCGGCTTTGCCGAATACGGCGCTGCAGGCATTTATGCACACGCAGGCTACGGCGGTGCAGTTGGCGGCACCGTTAACGTAAACGGTAATGTAGATATCTCCGGCGTAGGCAACGGCCTGTTTGCTAACATCGGCGGCGGCACCATTAACGTTA
>ULXI01026633.1_pt1 | contig 19126 bp, 9 predicted proteins | sample 1961181 | NCBI WGS metagenome assembly ULXI01 (sample SAMEA4835835, study PRJEB28245) | human gut metagenome | biome: gut microbiome; material: fecal sample | place: Denmark | collected 2008 | reverse complement strand
TAAGATGGGAATTAGCAAATACAAGTAAATCCGCTATAAACTTGGCAATTGATTACCCTATAATTGAAATATATAAAAATAATACAGGTTATGGAAACAGTTATGAAACTAATATTATTCCGACGGATTTGAGTAAAGATTTTTGTAAGGATAAGAAGGGAATTTATGGGAAAGTTGCAGATAATACTTATGATATTAATTTGGGGATTATAAGGTTTAATAATGCAATTTCTGATTCTCCGGAATCTTATGAATACATTAAGATAACTAAAGTTCCGACAAGCGGTTTTCGTTTTTTATATTCGACATATAGGATATTAACCGAATATTCTTTGCTATATGTAGATAATAAATTGTATATACTATCTGATAGATACGATACTGGCAATGATTCTTTTTTAAATATAAGATGGATATTTGACCCTGTTTCTTATACATTAGACATTTGGATTAAAGTTTCTTCAAAATATGGCAAATTGATAGTGAGAGATACCAAATGGGCTACTCTTAACACTTATGAGTGGTTCCCTAAAAATACAGATCCATATCCGGTAGAGGCTGTTGATGCTGAATTTATTACCTCGGATATACTTACTTTGCCTGATACTTTAATTGGGATAAAAACCTATGATACGTTTGGAAATATATTAACTTGGTCTAAGTCTGATTGGTTAAATCCTGACGGAACTTTAGTGACAAAGGTTGTTTTCGCAAGTAAATTAAATGATTTTATTAAAAGTAATACTATATATAATATTATCAGATATATAGATTTGGAAGGAAAAACTCTTACTGTTCCTGATAATAGCGTGCTTAATTTTATTGGAGGTACTATTGGAAATGGAACTATAATTGGAAATAAAACTAAAGTCATAAATCTAAATGTTGATAGAATTGTTTTATCAGGGACTTGGTTTGATTCAGGAATTACTTCTAATAGACCTACTAATGTTTTAGTAGGATTTCAATATTTTGATAGTACATTGTCGAAACCTATATATTATAAAGGTAATAATGAGTGGGTTGACGCTACTGGGGCGACAGTATAATAACGATAATTAAAATAAAAGCCATGTTACAAGGATATCAAATAAGAATGCTAGAAGAGTATAAGCAACTTAATGACCGGGTAGAAAAGTTGGAGAAATTCATCAATGAATCTCCAGTGTTTTCTAAAATGGAAGTGCATAAACAAATACTTCAGCGTTGGCAACTGTCGGCAATGAAATCATATCGTGATGCCTTAAAGAGAAGATGTCTGGCAGAAGGATTTTCTCCGTTGACTGGGGATGGTCTGGAATAAATGTTAATTCTATAACTTTTTTAAAAAACATCATGGAAGATAACAACATACAAGATTCTTGCTGCAACAGCAAGTATGCAAGTATCAGGCAGATGGACAAGCTTGATGAAATGTTGGGAAGAAGATTCCCTTTCTATCCTCGTACAGTGATACAGGCGGTACATGACGGAAGAACCGGCGCGTCGTTGGAAGCGATACTGGCACAGTATAACAATATTTATGTGCAGTATCAGGGTACAGCGGGACGTACGAGAAATATTGTTCCGAAAGAAATGAGGCGTAAGGGGATCATCATATCATACGTGGATATGCAGGGGAATGCCATAACCGAGAAATGTGTGAATGATGCACAGAGGGACAACTTTCACTGGGGGCTTGATGTCAACTGGGTACGTGTGGACGAACTAACACTCTCTGGAGATATTTCCGTATCGGTAAAAGGCACATGGGTGATTAACGGTGAGGATACCGGCATAGCTGCTTTGGGGCCCAAAGGGGATAACGGACTTACCCCGTGGCTCAAAACGATAGATAACAAGCTTCACTTCTCCTATGATAACGAGACATGGGAGGTGTGCTCGGATTACATTGCAGCTTATTTCCGTTTTCAGGATAACAAATTCCAGATATCGCGGGATAACAAAACATGGTCAGATCTTAGCGGAGAAGTTACAAACAGTTTGTCTATTAAAGCCTATGTAACAGATAAATCACAATATCCTAATCCTAAGCAGGGTGATATGATTATGGTGGGACCTACCTATGAGGACGATGATACCGAACATACCAAGCCCATCTACCACCTGAATATTTATAATGCCGGCGGATGGGTGAATAACGGTCCGTTCCAGTCCATCAATGCCGGTGTGGTGCAGGAACTGGGGGATAGCGAAACTGAAGTCATGTCACAGAAGGCTGTAAGTGAGAAATTTTCCGAGTTAGAAGAAACATTAAGTAAATATTTACTATTCAACAATGTCGATGTCGCAAAAGCTGTACAAGAAATATACATACCGGAAGAAATATTCCATAAATACCCGGATGGAGTGTATTTATGGAATATTGGTAAATTAAGGGATGGCAACATAACAGTACAAATTTATGGCCTTAAAAGTGACGGTTCGAACGAAAAAATAGTTGATGGATATTATGATGATTTTGGGAATGTAGAGAAATATACAGATAACGGAGCATTTATAATTGATATGACTAACTTAGACCAAACAGCGGGAGCATACCAAAATATTAAGATACCTATAAAAGAAGCTGCGACTATCATAGAAAACTCACCACGAATATCATACAAATTAGGATTGTCAAAATCAAATATATCTGATAAGTCATTAGTTGCGGATGTTGCATTGTATAATAATAGATATATATTAACACCTAACATTGAAGTCGCAAAAGCTGTACAAGAAATATACATACCGGAAGAAATCTATAATAAATATCCTTATGGTGTGTATTTGTGGAATATAGGGAAAAAAGGTGGAACTGAGGATACTGTCAGAGTACAAGTATATGGTATGCTTACTGAAACTCAGAATGAAAGAATTATAGAATCTGTATTTTCAACGTTTGAAAAAGTGCAAATTGTTTCTGATAATGGTTCATGCATTATTGACCTTTCACAATTAGACCAAACAGCAGGAATATACGATAACATAAAAGTACCTGTTAATAAAGACGTGACTATTATAGAAAATTCACCTGTATTATCCTATATAATTGGTAAATCCCGGTCAAACATATCGGACACTTCTGAACGATGTAATTATTATCTATCAACAGATAATTATGACGTTATTAAAGCCGTTAAGGAATTATATGTAAAAAAAGAAATATATGACAAATACGAACAAGTAGTGTTGTATAATATTGGTAAGCTAAAAAATGGCAACATAACAGTACAAATTTACGGTCTGAAAAGTGATGGAGGACAAGAAGAAATAAAAAAATTCTATACTGAAAGTTTTGGTGAAGTTGAATATATTTCAAATGATTGCTCATTTATAATTGATTTGTCAAACTTAGACCAAACAGCGGAAGCATACCAAAATATTAAGATTCCACTTAAAAAAAACGTTACAATTAAAGAATATTCACCAATAATATATCAAAAATTATCAAATAATCAATGGTATGGGAAAAAGATAATTTGGCTGGGAACATCAGTTCCTTATGGACAATATGCTACTAAGTCATACGCACTTGAAGCTGCCAATAGACTTGGATTTAATCTTATTAATACTTCAATGCCAGGACAAAGAATACATGGTTACTATGATGAAGAACATGACGTTATCATGGGTGGACAAGGAACGATAGAAGAACCAACAAATGCTTATGCTACAACCCTTTCAAAGGCTGAATATATTGCTGCCAAAGAAGCTGGTGTAAGTACAGCCGAAATAGCTTCTTCTTCATCGCCATGGGAGCCAAATAAAGGAGGAAGTTCATATACGCGGACTTGGGAAAATATCTTTGTAGAAGAGAACGCCGACGCAGATTTATGGGTATTCGATGTCGCGCCTAACAATACAAACTTTGAAACAACGGACTGGGATTTATTTGACAAAGAAAATTGGAGATATACTGATGATTCTGATTTTTCTGAACATAGACTTACTTTTTTAGGCGCCTTACTTTTCCTGATGAATAAAATGTATGAATTAAACCCGAAAGCAAGATTAGTTTTTGTATTAGGTACGACTTACGCATATAACGAAGGTAAATCCAACTTAGAACTTGTACGTAACGCTTGGAATGTACACATTATAGATTTATGGGGGAAAATAAATACATCTTTGCCATCAATTAAATATTTATATTCTGAATATACAGGTGTTGATGGAGGGAAAAAAATTAATAGACACCCATCAACATTTGGGCATGAAAAAATGGGACAAATGTTAGCAAATGAGTTATTGTTAATTTCTTAGATTAGTAGAGTAACTAGAAAAGTTTTTTTTGTAAATAAGCCAACTGGCGCAGTCTGTTTCTGCGCCAGTTGGCTTATGCTTTAATGTACTTCCGTATGCTCTTGTTTGTTAATTATTTAAATTAAATAAATTTTCGAAGCTTCCATCACTAAAGGCCGTTTCTAAGTTGTGTATCTTTTTGTCTCTTCCCTCTTTTAAAGAGGTTATATGTAGAATGTTTGCTGCAACATCCCAAGTTTCTAATCCGAATTTATTAAGATACTCTTCTACTGCTTTGTCTATACCGCCAAAATCATTTGTAGTGTCCAATCCTGCTACAATAATTGCTTTTTTCTCTGCACTGACACCAATACATTGAATGGAATCAAGTCCTTTTTGCTTTACCCTATAGTAGTTGAATACAGTTGTCTCTTTACCGTTTTCTTTCACTATCTTTTTCATGAAAGGAAGTTCTGGAGATTGTTCTGGTAAAACTACTAAATCCCAATTTATAGTTATTGTTTTACCTGGAACTTCAGTGAATACAGTATCAATACCATCCATATTGCTTGAAGAAACTGTTTTATTAGCTTTATTGCCACAACTAGCAAATACAGCTAAACATGATAAAAATAAAAATACATTTTTCATAATTATTAATTTTAAGATTTTCATAATCGCAAATATAGCGATTTGTTCATGAATGTAAAATATTTGCATGGAATTTATTATCTTTGCATCGCACATAGCGATGTGCATCAGGATTTGGACGGTTTCGATATAATTTCGGACCGTCCTTTTTTGTTTTCACACTGGTTGGTCTTGTGTATGTTTATCTAATATGTGACAAGGGCAACTGTCTTTCCCAGATTGCCGCCCTTCCTGTTCAATAATGATTAGTAATCAGGTATAACAAAGGTATACAAAGATATAAAACAATCTTATTAAAAATAATCGGTAATGTAAAATCTTGTGATTTATATTGCAAATTACAATTATATACGTATTTTTGTGCAAAAAATATAAAGTATATGAAAAGGTTGGTTATAGCCTCATTGTTTCTGCTTCCTTTTTTTGCGGTAGGGGTGGGGATGACATCATGCGGTGATGCCGCTAAAGTGTATATTTGTACAGGTCCGAAAGCCAGGGTATATCACAAGACGGACGAATGCCGTGGGCTGGACAGATGTTCGGGAGATGTAGAATCCGTAAGTCTTGAACAAGCTAAGGGTATGGGTAGGAGAGAATGTAGAATATGTTATAAATGAGTGGTATGAAAAGTTACTATGAAATACTTCAAGTAAGCCGAGATGCTAAAATTGATGAGATATTGGCAGCCTATAGAAAAAGAGTGTTGGAATCCCATCCTGATAAAGGAGGAACCCCCGATGAATTTCAGATGGTGAGAAAGGCTTATGAAGTATTGTCTTCAAACCGAAGGATGCTATATGATGGATGGCTAAAAGCTGAAGAAGAAAAAGAACGGATAGCAAAAAGGAAGAGGGAAGAAGAAATAGAAAAATATTGGAATGGCATCATTGTACCTAAAATAAAATCCTATGCAAAGGATATATTGAATCAATATTGCGATAACTGTTCTTTAAAATGGGTTATTTTAAGTTCATTTGATTCTAATTCCACAATCTTTTCCAATCCTCCATTAAAGCCAACAGTGAAAGGTGGAGCTTTGGCTATTAAAAATGCTATATTGACAATAAAAGATGTGCATACCTCTTTTAGTCAAATAGATATAATAAAACTTACTGCAATATGTGATGCCATTATTAAAGGGAGCATTAATATTAATGAAACTGATAATGGCTCTGAATTTGAAAGAAGAAAGAATATTTATAGAAAAAATATAGATGCTTTCTTGAAACGATATTGTGAAAGTGAGGCCTTGTATTCTCGGATAAAAATGCAATTGGAATTAAACAGCTCTATCTATTCAGATCTTAATGAAACTGCTGCAAACGAGGTAATTTCTGCTGAAATAATAAAAAGGGCTATAGCGATAGTTAAAGCAAAAGGCGTTCCTTATAATTTTAAAGGTCTTATTAAATTAGAATCTATTTGCAATAAAATAATATTAGGCAAAATCCATATAAATAAGTCAACAGACAAAAATAAGGAGGATGAATCTGGAAATTTTATTCAAAAACACTTTTATTCATTTATAAGATTTGTGTTTTTTATTATTGCATGTGTTATTATATATATGGTTTATTATGAAATAGATAAAGAATGGTCTCGCGAAATAAAAAGTGCGAATGAGGGGAAAACCTTGTCTAATATGAATGAAATGGGAGCTTCCATAGATAAAAAAAAAGTTTATCCTAAGCAATGGTCATACGATTTTTCTGAGAAATCTAAACGGGAAATTCCTAAACAGCACCAAAAATCAGATAATACCAATTCTAGTGGTACGGATATGACATCAGAGTATATTGAAAGACATTTCTCAACAGGTGATATTCCGTTCAAATCATTTTATGGAAGAGGACTGTATGATAGTATTTCCTTAAGCGAATTGAGATTGATAAACAGCACGTCAACAGATGCCGTTGTCTTATTGGAAAACATTTCGGGGGAGATTATAAGGAATGTTTTTGTAAAACAAGATAATTCGTATACGATGAGACAAATACCTGAAGGAAGATATATTGTGAAAATAATGTATGGAAATTCATGGAATTCAGAAAAATATAATGGGAGTGGTATGCCGTCAGGTGGATTTATGAAAAATGTATCGTTTAGTAAATCCAAATGGAAAGATTCTTTTGACTTTATATTTGAAAAGGATGATGATGGAATCAATTATCCTACCTATTCTTTGACTTTGCATAAAGTCAAAAACGGCAACATGTCTACTGAAAAGATTAATAAGGAAAGTTTTTTTAATTAACATATTATGAATAAAAAAATTATGTCTTTGATTATTTCTATAGTTATATCAATTATATCTATGACTTTATTTTCGTGCATTTTGGTTCTTGTAGGACAAGAAGGAACTTTACTGCAATTCGTTTTTATTGGATTGGCAGTGTATATTGGAAAGTATTCATATTCACGTCTTATTGATTACTATAATAGAAAGCAGTAACTTTGGGTTGTAGTTTTGCATTGAAAATGTTGGTTTTGTAAACTTGCCGTAATAGTTTCATCTTTGCATCACGTAACAAGTACCAGATGTTATAGATGATTGATTATTCTGCCAAGAGGGACGTTTAATATATCTTTATCTGTAACTAGCACTTACTACGGATCTTCTTTTGTATTAGTTCTGTTATTTATGAATTAAAAAAATAAATTCATCTAATTAGATATCTACTAACTAATATTACGAAAGAATTTTGATTTACATTTTGAATCGAAATATAATTTAGAAACATATCTAAATTACTATCTAATTGTTAGTCTTATTTTTAGATTAAAAATTAAATATCTATTTTTGCAAAAAAACAAATGGTTTTTGATGAATTTTTAAAACTGAAGGTGAACTTTTAGGGTTCTGTTATTGTTATGATTAATCTAAAGACTAAAGCTGATGAGAATTACGATGCTTTTGTATTATTGAAGGATAATGGCAAACTTAATTCTTCAATACATTGTGCTTATTATTCAGCTTTTTTATTATCTATATATTCATTATGTGTGAGATTTGGATATCTTTATGAAGATATACAGAATAATTCAAGAGGAAAAGATAGTCATGCTTATATCAGGAATGAGCTGGGAAATAAGATACATCAAGCGAAACCATTAGATTGTGTTGAGTTTCACACTTGCCTTGGTAAATTAAAAAAGGAACGGAAAAAAGCTGATTATTCGAAAAATCTGGTTACAAATAAAGATGTAGTAAATATACAAGATACTATAGATAAATTCAGAGATTTGATAATTACAAAATATATTTGATTATGGATGCAGTAAAAGATTTTATCATTGAACGATTAAAGAAACTTAGTAATATGTTCAAGGGCATTTCTATCAAATATGCGTTTGACAGTATAACTGAATTTCATATAATTGAGATATCACCGGAAAATATTAGAAGAAGAGATGATGAATACATAAGGTGGGAGTCTGATATGTGGAATGATTTCTTTGCCATGTTCCCAGATGAGGATTTGCTTATTTCGGAGCCTTGCGAGTCTAATGATATGCATAATGTGTTATTTGACAATATTCCGATTGTGGATAGTGGCAATTTGCTTTATTGTATAGATTTAGATTTTGGTGAGATGGATTCTTTTTTAAATATTGACACTATAGATTTGTTAGCAGCGTGATTATGGCAGAAAAAGTAGCAAGTTTCCGTTTAAAGGAATATAAGATAAATAAGGCTAGTATAGAATTTGATCCTGATAAACCTCTGTCTAAAATGTCAATAGAGATCGAGAGAAAAGGTGATATAGAGGAAAATAATATTTATAGGATAAATATGTATATTGGTGTTTCTGATGAAACGAACAATTTCAAAATCAGTGCAAACATGGTAGCTTTGTTTGAATTTGATTCTGAAATATCTGAAGAGAATAAAACTAGTTTTGTAAATTCGAATGCGCCAGCCATTTTGTTCCCCTACTTTAGGGCATATATATCTACATTGACATCTCTTTCTGGAATGCAACCTGTTATCTTGCCGACAATAAATTTTGCTAGAATGCTGGAACAGCAGGAGAAATAAGATAACATTAAAGGGTTATCATTATTGGTAACCCTTTAATGTTATCGTTTTATTGTCTATACACCTTTTCAACTTCTTTTTTCACTTTTTTAGTGATAGTCTGTTTCTTGTATTTTTTTTCCATATCTGGGTATTCCGGATGTTCTTCCAACCATTCTTTTTTATCTTCGGCTTCGTCATGTTTTCTTTTGAGTTTTAGGAACTCTTTTTCATTTTTCAAAGTTTCCTTCTCTTTTTCATTGAGGTTGTTGATGATGTATTTCTTTTTTATTTCAGAGTCTTTCCTTTTAGATGTTTCGTCTGAATAGGGCAGTTTCTTTCTGTAGTCATTAAACAGTTTTCCAGCCTCATACATCTTGTTCAGATATTCATAAGGTCCCATATCCTTGTATAGTTTCTCGGCCATTTCCTTTCGTTGGGATTTGGGAAGGTTGATTAGGAACATAAAATCTACAAGGTCGGGGCGTCCTTCCCTTATGGCGGATTCGGCTCCCAGATAAATGTTTTCCAGTGTCTCTACATTTAATCCGGCAAATTTCCCTAATTTGGCGGCCAGCTCCCTTTGTACATTCAGGTTGAATCCGTCTTTTACCGCCTCGCTTATCAGATTTGACATCTCTGTAATGAATGAGAGAGGATCATATTTGTTCCCTTGTGATATGGCGTTGACAAACTGTCCAATGGAAGTTCCTCCCAAGGAACTTAAAGCAGCAGATAAAAATATGCTTTTCAATTGTTCATCAGTGAACCATAAATCCTCATCCCCGTCCCCGTATCCGAATATGGCGTAGATATTGGATATGAGTGGTGCTGTGATTCCTGCAATACCATATCCTCCTGCCGCCCACAAGCCTCCCATTACAAATAGTCCGAAGGTGGCTTTCCTCAGCCCGGTAAGATAGCTGCCCATCATTGTTCTTTGGGCTTCGTCTTTATTCATTCCGGATTCAATGTTCAGATTGTATATCCTTTTTGCTCGTGCCATTTCAAGAAGCCCCTCAATACCCATCCGCTGGTATCCTATGTTGCTGCTTTGGTAAGTGGTCAGCGCCTTGTAGAACACATTGCCGCTTGCCTGCATGGGGGACATCATTTCCGGGCTGGAACTCTGCTGGCTTTCATTGAATGCTATTTCAGCGTTGTATTTGGCTAAATTGGCGGCTTCCTCATTGCCCAGACCTCTTTTTTGCGCACGTTTATATTCAAAATTGTAAACGGCTCTCGCTCCGGCCGCACATGTCAGCGCATCAATAAGCTTGTTGGGATACATGCCTGCATTGGTAAGTTTCTCCAGCTTGTTTTTGAATGCATTTTCATCCTTTAATGCTTCGATCCCCATATTTCCCGTATCAACCCGTTCTTCAAAAGAAGGAAGATACTCCTTCGCCCATTTCATGTTTCCTGCCGGGGTGAATATGTATTTGAACAAATCAGCCTGATACCCCGGATTTCCGCTGTATGCGGAAAATGCCGGATAGGAGAGCACCTGCTTCATTGCGGTGTTGAGTCTGAATGCGATATTGGAACCTGCCCAATACCTTAGTATCTTGTTTAGTCCGTTGTTGAGCGAGTCTTGTTTCTGCTTGTCGTTGAAACTCCGTACGGCCACCTCCGCCGCTCTCATGAAGATATCAAACATTCCTTTATGGTTCGCCTCCATATAGTTCTTGAAAGCCTTGCTTCCCCGCAGGAAATTAAGATCCTGGCGCAGCTCAGCCGTTGCCGCCCAAGTTTCCATATCTCTTCCGTATTTTAGCATCAGATCAAAAGCGTTTCTGCTAGTGTCCACCTTCAGGGTATTTATCGTACGGTTGATTATGTTTCCGGTTATTGTGCTTGGCATACCGATGATTGTTTCTCCCAGCTCCCCCTTTTCACGGATTTCGGATTTGGCTATGACCATAGGGAAATAATTCTCCCGTGAAGCCATGCTGGTTCCCGTCATTCTTACATGGACCGGATTGTACCTTTCTTCTCGTAGCCTTGGAAAGAAGTCGTCTGTGATCCATTCTCCGAGTTTCATGTATTTATCGCCTATAAAGGATTCTATCTCGGTCATGCTGTCTTCCGTCCATCCGTCCGCCTCTAGCTTCATCTTTCCGTCCGGCTGTCTCCATGTGAGCCATACATAGAACGCCTGCCCTTTGTTTAGGTTTGCCTCATACAGGTCGCCCTCCTTATGGTAATTGCTGTCGTACATATATTGTTTGTGAATCCTTTTTTCTGATTTTTGAGAATCCCTGAATACATTTTCCATTGATTTTCCGAACAGTTCCTTTATTTTTTCTTCCAGTTCTTTGTTGTAAGCCTTTACCCCCAAATATATCCTATCGTTGGCTTCCACCACTCCATGACTGCTTTTCATGAAATAATCGTATAAGGGGCCTTTTCCTATGGCGTGGTTCCTGTCTATGGCTTTCAGCAGATAATCGAAACTATACATGGGATAGGCGATAAAGTCACCGATGCTTTGCAATATGGACACAGTTTTTTCCATATTTGTTTCTTTCTCGTTTATACCTTTTATTCTTTTATCTTTTACGGCATTTATTCCCATGCTGATAATTCTTCCCCGGTGCGCGGCTTTTTCCTTGTTCAGCATGGCAAGGCGGCTTTTCCCGGTATCAACAAGTTCTTTCAATTCATTGTACACATTATCGGTTATCCTTATTAACTCTTCCTGCGCTACGGGTATCTGTGCAGCTATTTTCTCAGCCTCCTGCAGATAAAACTTTCGTGCTTCACCCTTGTTGTTGTAAGCGGCTCTTCTGGTGGTCACAAGATCGCCCTCCAGTTTGTCCAGATCTCGTTTCATTTTTCTGGATTCGGCCAATAGTTCGCGTATGGAAAGAGAATCATACTCATCGGCCATAGTCTGTGTGAACACACCTGTTCCTTCCGCCGCTTCATCCATGGCATTCTCTAGCTCTTCCCGGCGCTTCCGTATCTCTTCAACGGATTCAAGTTCTTTAGTTTTCAGCAGTTCGGCTCTTTCTTTTAATAGATTATCCCTTCGGCTTTTCATTTCATTCTGCTGACCGGTAAGTATGGTGATGCTTTCAGGGGATGTCTCAGATTTTATGAGTTTTCCCAGTTTTACAATTTCGCTTCTTACGGCACGGAGTTCACTGTCAGCGCTTGTTAGCAACAGGTCTTTGTAAGCGGATCGTATACTGTCAAACACACGTCTGGTAGCCTCATCAACAACTATCCCTTTTGATACGCCTCTTGTATCCTGCCCGGAAAGCTTCGTTTTTATCATTTTTTGCATCCTTTTCACCGAACTGTCATATTGGGCATAGTTTATCAACTTTTCAACAAGATTTAGTGGTTCCTTGAGTTTATTTGTTGATGCGGCCTTGTTTACTTGGGCAATCAGTGACTTTATCATATGTGGCCCCATTTCTTCTCCCGCTTCCTTGGTCAGTCTTTGATCTATAAAGGAAAGCATGGCTCTTGACGCAGTCTCGTATTCCTCTTTATTTCCTTTTCGTGCCTGATCCAATTGCTTTTTCAATTCCCGTATCTCTTCTTTCAGATTTTTAATAATCTCCTTCTTTTCTTCCTTTCCTGGAATACGGAACAAGGTCTCTCCCTGAGGAACAGACGGGATGGTACGTGAACTGCCTGAGAACTCACCAATTCCCAGTTTTGAACGCATGACGGTTTCCTTTGCCACATCAACAGGATAGTTTGACTGTTTCAGTCTGTTGTGGCTTTCATAAAGGATGTATCTCAGCTCATTGTCCGTCAGTTCAAATCCCAGATTCACTTTCGCTTTACGGAGCATGTCTATAAAGAAGGCTTTGATTCGTGTCCACAAGGACTGCTCCGCAAAGGTAGCCGGTCCGCGTTCGGACAGGTCTGCCATATATTCTTCAGTTGCTGTACGGATGGATATGTTCTCATTTTCCGCCATCCGGTTGATGGCCTGTCTGATTGATGGTGCGGCATTGTTGTATACATTGTCAAGGAAGGTATCGAAGTCCTTTCCGAACAGCTCACGCAATCCCTTATGTGCCACCACCTCATGGAATATAGTCGCCTGTGCGTCCTCCACGGATGTTGTGTTTGGCATATATAGATATACCTTGTTCTCCTTTGGTGAGTACCATCCTTTGATATTGGCTCCTGATTCGATACGTCTGCGCGCCTCGCCTTGTGGTAGCTGGTCTTCGGAAGTGATTTTTTCTATAGGTGTATGAAGAGACTCAGAAAGTTCATTCACTGCTGTATTCATGGGAGCAGACACAGAAGCATAAGCCTCCAAAGCGTCGTTTATAAATATCTGGTCTTCTCGTGCTACATCTTCCGTTTCCGAAGCAAGAGTATTGCGGCGTTTCTCAGGTGTCATATTCATACGGGATTGTACATTACGTGCTTCAACTTCACCTGATAGTTCATTGTATCTGTCGTTTTCTCCACCAAGTCCAAATTTTTCAATAAGAGATTGATACTCATTATAAGCATCCTCATATCCTTCTTTATCATAACCTCGCACCCAAAGATTGAATCCCTTATCAAAAGCATTACGGCTGGGGATAAAGCCATCCCCAAACTCGAATCCATCTGAGTGATATTCATTTACCAAAGCATTATAAACATCCATCTGTGAAGCGTCTTCTCCAAGTTCCTCACGCTTGTCAGCAAACTCTTCAATCATGGACCAGGCATCGCGCTTTTCTTTTAATGCGTCAAGGTATTTTCTATAAGTCATACTGTTTCCACCACGAGCGAATCCTTCAATTGATTGTACGGCATGCTGTACCTCATGCGCTAAGATACTACGGAAATCCGCCCTGTCTAGAACAAACTCATTCACACGTATCAAGTTTTGGCTTCCATAATAAGTCGCTCCCGTATTGCTTGTAGGGGCGTTGTATATCTCCACGCGTATCTGCTTCAACTCCGGATAAGTCTTAAACAAATTCTCATCCTTCACATAATCGTCAAGATAATGCACGTCGTTCGCTTCGTATGTGGCGCGAAGTTCTTCTGCCTTTTCTGATAATTCATCAAAACGGGCTGCTTCTTCTTCCGTCAGCTCTACTCCATCAAACAGTTTGTCGCTTAGCGCATCATACTCTTTGCCCCATGACAGGTTGGACCAAAGTCTGTTTTTTCGCGCAAGTCCTTTCGGATCAATCTCGAAATCCTCCACTTCATATCTCCATTTTCCGTCAGCCCCACGTTCCCAACCTGTAGCCTGCTTGATTTTCCTAGCATTTTCTTTTTCATTTGTTTGGAGAATCGAAAGCAAACGCTTATCTTTGACATCAGATAAAGGCGAGTTACCATCTATTCCAGCTTTTTGTATTGTTGGGGCAATGGATAGTAATTTGCCTTTCTCTATGTTAGTCAGTTTGTGGTCATAATACCGTTCTCCATTGTTTTGATTGGCGATAACAGCTTTCACAGTATAGTCAACACCGGCTATTTTCAATCCACATACATAATAAGAGAATGATTTTACACCGGGATATTTCTCCAAATCTTCGTTGGCAAGTTCTTCAATGAAGACGGAGTTTTCAATAATCTGAGGTACGGCTGCGATAGATTGCAGATGTTCTACATCCTTATAATCATGCTGCAATATTTCACGAATACCTCCCCGACTATTGCCTCCTGTCACAGAGATAATAGCTCCCGTATCTTTATTGATATATTCTCCACGTAATGACTTTTCATATTCCAACGCATTTTTTTTGTACTGTTTCAAGTCATCGCTCGGTTCTATCTCTTTACCCGTAATCTCTATCGGCTCACTCTTCCGCAGCTTCTCAATGCGCTCTTTCTTCGTATTGAAAGCGGATTCCATCTCTCGTGCCACATTCAGGTTATCAAGGCGGGTAGTTGCTTCCTCTGCCTTATCCAGTTGGGATGCGCCTTTCTCTCCAATAAAACGATATCTTACATCCGCTTTTCTTGCATTGAATCGCTTGGAAGGAGGAATAACATTACCTTTGTCGTCACGGGTTATCAGGTCATTCAGTTTTCGGTTGTTTTTTGTATTCTTGTAGCGGTAATCGCTCCTGTCATCATATCCCCATTCGTTGATATCATTCCCGTCCCAATATAGATTTTCAGCCGGTACTTCTTCCTTCATAATTCTGTAATTGCCGTTTAAGGCATGTTCTCCATGAACTTTTACATAGGATTCAGACAGGGAAACCCAAACGGTCGGTTTTTCTCCTTTGTCAATGGCAGACAATGCTTCATTGATTGCGGCGGCACTTTCATTTCTGTATTGATCCCTGTTCATGCGAAGCTGCTCATTAAAGGATTCGCGTATCTGATCTTTGTTTGCGGCAATGTCAACCATGTTTTTATCAATACCTTCCTCATCATAAGAGGGGGCGCGGTGTGCCATTCTGAATTCATCGGCGGAAACATAACCGTTTCTTCGTGCGGATTCGTTTATGATATCACGCATACGGGCTTCATTATTTTCTTTCATAGCCTTTAAATAGGCCTCATCCATCTCTTCATCCGTCATCAGTTCAAATTCCTTTAGACGCTTCTTTTCCGATTCGGCTTCTTCCTCTGCACGTTTACGGGCGGCTTCCATCATGTTACGGGCTTTCATTTCCTCTTGCACGTATTCATCTCTCAAGGCATCCACATCACCGAACTTTTCATACAGCTCTTTTTTGATCGGAGAAAAAACTTTTACGAATTGCCCTAATGACAGGTTGGAGTTCTGGAGACGCACATTTCTGCTGATTGATTTGAAAGCATAACTTGCGCCACCCAGATTTTTCATTTTCATGGATTGTGCGTACTTTTTTACATCGGCTTCATCAAGGTTGTGCTTGTTGGCGAAAGAGCTTATTTCCTCATTTCCAACCTCGCGAAACCGGATGTCACTGCCTTCGGAAGCAAGTATCTCATTGCTTTCGTCATTCATTGCGTGTAAGCCGGAATATTCGGCTTCAAGTTCCTGCTGTTCCTGGTTCAGTTCCTGTTGCTCGGAGAAAACAGCGTCTCTCTCAACGGAGTCATTTCCGGCTTCTACCAGAATATCCTCCAGTTCTATCTTCCTGTCCTCTATTTCGGCCAGTCTTGTTTCTATGTCCTTCATTCTGTCCGCATTGGCGGATTCTATGGAAGGTGCAAGTTGCACAGGATTCACGCTCTTGTACTCAGAGAACGGCTTTGTCTTTTTTACAGAAGAATCAATCCATTTATAGAACTCATCCTTCGTTACTTCTGTAATGGTACTTATTCGGTTCTCCCAACCGGGAGAATAGTTTGCAAGATAAGAGGAACGTGCTTCATCCATAGACGGAAAACCGTACATTACCTTACTTTCGTCAAATTCACCCTTTTCATTGAGCTGGTCTACTACAAACACATTTCCTTCGGACGGATTGTCTGACAGGAAGATGTCTATATGGTCACCGTCCACGGCTTTCGTGCCACGGATATAGCCGTAGTCGTTGTTCATGGTAATGCTCCATTCCTGCCCGTTGGCATCCTTTCCGCTACGGACGGATCCTTTCGGATTTTCTATGGTAATATCATATCCATCAAGTTTAATGTGACCTTTCTTATAGTTCCCGGCTTCCTTCTGCGCTTCAGTAGGAGAGGTGTCGACCATTTCGCGTGCTTCCGCGATATGGTCTAGGAGTTTGTTTGTGGATGTGTTATCTTGTACATTGTCATTCTGAGGATGCAGTCCTTCATCAGTCTGTCCTTCCATTTGTCCGGATTTTCCTTGATATCCTTCAGTTCCGACGGCATGAACAGGTTTTTCTCCTTGCAGAACCGCATCGCCTCTTTCGCGTGTGCCAAATATTCCTCCTTGCTCATCGCTTTTACGCGTTCCGATTCCTTCGTCAGTTGGATTCTCTCTTCTGTTGTCATATTCTTGTTGCTTTATTATTTTATCGGCAAATGTATTATAAAATTCAGACTTTTCCTCATTCGAATAGACATTTGATTCAGAAAAGGCCTCATCATTAACCCATGCTTCATATTCATCCGGAGACATGTGGTATTGTTCTTGGTAGAATTGTTCTTTCAGTTCATCCTCATATTCTTTTTCCGCATCTATGGCGCGTTGCGCTTCTGCGGTTCTGTTGTTTCTTATCATATTGCTGATATCACCAAAAGTTCGGCTTTGTTGTAGAACGGATAGGATCGCGTTTGTGCCGGCCATGCCGGTATTGTCATTTTCCAGTCCTTCTTTCGCCACTATTGCCGGATAACTTTCATGGGCGATGCTTATCAGTCTGTCTCCGGCTTCTTCTACGGTCATACCCCCCTTCTCTTTTTTTCTGAAGATGGAAAGAAATGGCGTCAGGTCTTTGTGACTTAAGCCAGTCATGTTTCTGACACTTCTTTCTCCTGTCATTTGCAGGAACAGGGATTTTCCCAGTACCAAGGATGCAAGCTCTTCCAAAGTTTCCGGCTCGGTACGTGACAGAATTTCCTGAACAAGAGGATTTTCCGGAAGCTCCGTATCCGTTATTGACTCAGATATTTTCGCAGCAGGCTTCTGAATACTATTTTTCCTGCCAGTGTCCGGAATTCCCTCTGGTCCCATGCGTTCTTCACCTGTTCCCTTAGCTTCAGGTCTCTTCTCAGTTCCTCTTTCTTTGCCTTGTTCGCTTGTTTCTGAAACTGGTACGGGCTCATTTGTGTCATTTCCATTCGTGCCAGTCTTACTGCTTTCTGATATTCCATTTGTTTGGTTATTATTAGTTTCTGTTATGGGTATGACAGAGTTGTAGAAATTCTTTATTTCTTCATTCTCCGCTTTTGCTTCTCTAATAGCGTCCCTTATCTCATTTCTTTTTCCCCGTGTGGCGGATGACAGGGATTCATTCAATTTAGCTATCTGTGCATCACTCGCCTCTATATCCTTTCTCAAGTCATCCAGAGCGGTTTCAAGTGATTCTGTCAGATTTGTGTATTGGAATGACTGCTGTGGCGTCAGAGATTCATAATCAATGCTTCCGTCCTTCTTTTTAGGAAAGGAGGATATAAGTTTGTCCAGTTCGGATTTTTCGTAAGTCGGACTCTCTGTGCTTTCCTGCAATGGTTGGTTTCCCATCTCTTTTCCTTCAGGAGCGGTTTCATTTGTTGAACTCTTGGATTTTTTCACCCAATCGGTGTACTCTTGGACGGGAACCGCACCTAACTGGTATGCTTCATTTTCCAATATATTCATTGATACCTCATCGCTTTTGACCTCATTGTACTCATCGGTTGGAACGACAAACATACCTCCGATTTCCTCATCAAAACCGATAATGGTCATACTTTCTCCTTCTGGAGTGATATAGGAGGCGCCGATTTCCGGAGCCGCTTCCGCATCATCTTTTCTTTGTGCGTCAAATAGCGACTGTTTGTATTTGAAATATTGCTCTTCTGTCACGAGTACGGAACCTGTTTCATTACCGTTGTTGTCTATGATCTTCCCGGACCATCCGCCGGGAACTTCCTCATCAAGTACTATCTCTTTGCCTCCTGTATATATCTTGTCACCTTTTTCGGGTTGTAATGCAAGTACTTCCGGACTGAATTTCCGAATTAACTCTTCCTGTCTTCTATTTTCATCCTCTTGTGCGTATTCAGTCCGTATTCCGGCTTTGTCCACATTGTCTTTCATGGCCCGGAGTTGTTCATCGCTGACAGAAACCGGCTCCCGACTTCCTTCCATGAGTACGGACCAATTGCCCATTGTATCCTGACCAACAACAGAAATGCCGGTCACTGTGCCATTATCATCCGCTATGCTGAATGTCTGTCCTGCGGATATGGGCTGTGCTTCCATGATTGCGGCATCGGCGTTGTATGCGCCAAGCATTTGTTCAAGAACTTGATCCCGTCCGACCATTGAGATCTCTGTGTCTGCATTGATTCTTACAGTCTTGGCATTATTCTCATCAAATGAGGCGAATATCGGACCTTCTGGACCGTTTTCCAATGGCACTACCATGAGTGTGCCTGTTTCTCCGGGTTGCCCAGTGGCATCTATACCATTTATGACAACTCCGTAACTGTGCTCCTTGTCTCCGAATCTTCCTAACGGAATAGTGACAACTTGTCCTTGGGGAGACATTTGCTGGACTTTGACAGCCGCCTGTTCATATTCGGAAGCATGAGCCTCATCCAATGCGTCCTCAACTGCGTCATGACGGTCTTTCTGCCGTAGGTAGTCCGTAGCCAAACGTCTGGTCTCTTCGTCCATGACATCCAGCA
>ULXI01010557.1_pt1 | contig 19225 bp, 17 predicted proteins | sample 1961181 | NCBI WGS metagenome assembly ULXI01 (sample SAMEA4835835, study PRJEB28245) | human gut metagenome | biome: gut microbiome; material: fecal sample | place: Denmark | collected 2008 | reverse complement strand
CTGGCGCACACGGCATTCGATATTGACGGGACTCTCGGCAATGCCGGGAACCGATACCTCACGGGAGGCAAGCGGCGTCAGATGCATCTCCTTGAACTTGTCGACGTCTCTGCCGGAGCGCACGCCGCAGTAGTCGGTGGCACGTACAAGCGCTTCGGTTGTGAGATTTACCACGAACTCACCGGCGGTCTCAATCATGTGGTAGGAGTAGCGCTCCGGACGAACGGAGATGGAGAGCATCGGCGGGTTCGTGCAGACGGTGCCTGCCCAGGCAACGGTAAGAATGTTCGGTCTGCCTGCGAGGGCAGGATTGCTGCATTCCGGATCGGATGCGCCGGGATACTGGCAGCTTACCATGACGGCAGGCAGCGGATAGAGCATGTTACCGGGTTTGAAAGCACTTTTTCCCATAAAATAAGGACTCCCTTCTGTCTGTGAAAAATATCTGTGTCTATTGCATCAGAATGTCCATCAGATATGCGTAGACATCCTCGTTCTGTTTTTTCCAGTTGTTGCAGATCGCCTCCGCCTGTTCTTTGTTTTTGACGGTCAGTGTCAGGTCGATTAAGTTGGTATCGTGGACGCGGAACTGACAGCGCACGGCATAGTCCTGATTCGGCGTCTTGTAATAGTCTGCGATGATCGAGTTGACGGTGCGGAGCGCCATTTTATTTTTTTCAAAATAGGCGATGGTGTCATGCTCGATCGCGTCCGTGAGCTTGTCGCGGAAAAAGCCGAGCGTCTCACGCCCCGCGGCGGTGATGTAATACTGCGTGTTGCTGTGTGTGGATTCCGTGCGGATCAGACCGGAGTCTGCGAGATCGTTTAAGACCTGCTGTACCCGGAAATAATCCGTGTATTCCTGCTCCAGAAAAAAGTCGGAGATCTGCGTGTTGGTCAGCGGAAAATCGACCTTGTCGAGCATGTTTAAGATGGTCAGTTTGTATATGGTAAATGGTTCAGCCATGGAATTCCTCATTTCTATAATATTTGCCCTGCCAGAGATCGCGTCCTGCGAGCTGTCTGTGGATGGTGTTTAGCACGCGCTTTTTGTCCGTGCTCCATTGCGGAGCGAGGAGCAGACGGCGCGGACCGTCACCGGTCAGACGGTGAATGACCATTTCCGGCGGAAGGAGGGCAAGGCAGTCTGCGATAAGGTCGCAGTATTCCTCCAGCGTAAAAAGTGGAAACGGGTCATTTTTGTAGAGTGTTCCAAGATCGGTGCCCTCTAAGACGTGAAGCAGCTGCAGCTTTACGCCGAAGACGGGGTGCGCGGCAAGATAGCGCACGGAAGCGCGCATGTCATCGGTGGTCTCCCCCGGCAGCCCGAGGATCAGATGGGTTATGACTTTGATGCCCCGCGCGTGAAGCGCGGATACTGCCTGCTCATACTGGGCGAGTGAAAAACCACTGCGTATAAAACGCAGAGTGTGTTCATGGATAGTCTGAAGACCGAGTTCGACCCAGACAGGTTTTATGGTATTTAACTCTGCTAACAGATCTAAAACATCGGGTGGCAGACAGTCACATCTGGTAGCGATGGAGAGCGCCACAATGTCTGGCTGTGCGAGAGCTTCCGTATAAAGTGCACGAAGAACACCGACGGGAGCGTAGGTGTTCGTGTATGCCTGAAAATAGGCGATATATTTGCGGCAGTTTGTCTTTTCACGGAGGAGAAGCTTCGCCTGCGCGATCTGCCCGGTGACAGATTGCTGCGGGGAGGCGGCAAAATCACCGCTTCCGCCGGCACTGCAGAAAATGCATCCTCCGGTACCGATACTGCCGTCACGGTTCGGACAGGTCATACCGCCGTTTAAGGACAGGCGGTAGACCTTCTCACCGAATGTCTGTCTTAAATAGGTGTTGAGAGAGTAGTAACGCGCGTCGTTCATTGGATATCCGGTCAGCGCACGATGTGGGAGCGGACTGCCTCGCTGACAACCTGCGCCACACGCGGATCAAATGCTTCCGGCATAATAAACTCGTCGTTTAACTCTTCGTCGGAGACAAGACCGGCGATCGCCTCTGCGGCGGCAAGCTTCATCTCCTCGGTAATCTGTGTCGCCCGTCCCTCGAGAGCACCCTTAAAGATGCCCGGAAATGCCACGACATTGTTGACTTGGTTCGGGAAATCGCTGCGTCCGGTTCCGACGATTCTGGCGCCTGCGGCTTTTGCCACATCCGGCATGATCTCAGGTACCGGGTTGGCCATGGCGAACAGGATGGAATCGTGGTTCATGGAGGCAACCATCTCCGGGGTAACGATATTCGGTGCGGAGACGCCGACAAAGATATCGGCACCCTTTAAGGCGTCGGCAAGTGTGCCGTTCTGGTTCTCAAGGTTGGTGACCTCAGTCATTTTCTGCTGCATCCAGTTTAAGTTCGGGTAATCTTTGCCGATGATTCCCTCGCGGTCACACATGGTAACATGGCGAAAACCGTAGGTGAGCAGAAGCTTTGTGATGGCAACACCCGCGGAGCCGGCGCCGTTTACGACAACGCGGCAGTCCTCTTTTTTCTTGCCGGTGACACGCAGACCGTTGATGATGCCGGCAAGCACCACGATGGCGGTGCCGTGCTGGTCGTCATGGAAGACCGGAATGTTGAGCATTTCCTTCAGGCGCTCCTCAATCTCAAAGCAGCGCGGCGCGGAGATGTCTTCTAAGTTGATGCCGCCGTATGCGGGTGCGATGTTCTTGATTGTGGTAATGATTTCTTCCGTGTCCTGGGTATCGAGACAGATCGGTACGGCGTTGACATCGCCGAATTCCTTAAACAGAACGCATTTTCCCTCCATGACAGGCATGGCGGCGTATGCGCCGATATTGCCGAGACCGAGAACAGCGCTTCCGTCGGAAATGACGGCGACGGTGTTCGCTTTCATGGTATATTTGTAAGCAGCTTCGGGATCCTTGGCGATCATCTTACATGGCTCCGCAACGCCAGGTGTGTATGCGATGGCGAGATCCTCGCGGGAGTTTACTTTGGATTTTGCGATGGTCTCAAGCTTTCCGTTCCATTTTTCATGCATAAGCAATGCCTTCTCGGCAAGTGTCATTGTCTGATTCTCCATGATATCGTCTCCTGTATATAAAGTTTATTTTTGTATAAAAATCAATATGTAAATCATACCATTATCATTTTGACAAATCAAGGAAATTAGGACTTCCTATTTTGGAAAAAGTGTTGTATAATACGCATATTGTAAATTCATTTTGTCAGTTCAGACACAATTCCCAATACGATTGAGAGCATAGAGGAAAATAGCAGATTGATAAGAACAGGAGCGAATGGATGAGAGAAAAGTATGAGAGCTTGTCAGCCGTTGTTTTGCGTGATCTTGCAAAAGCGAGAGGACTCAAAAATATCTCCGGCATGAAAAAGAGTGATCTGGTAGATCTGATGGTTGCAGAGGACGAGCGCCAGGGCAGAGAAGAGAATACGAAGCAGCGTGAGCAGACGCCGCAGCGTGAGCAGACGCCGCAGCGTGAGCAGGCGCAGCGGGAACAGATACCGCAGCGTGAGCAGGCGCAGCAGCGGCCGGCGCGTGAGCCGAGAGAGACAAGAGAGGGGAAGGGAGAGAGCACCGCAGCGGATGAGACGATCTCCAATTTGGACAGCGGAATTATGGCGAACGGTATCTTAGAGGTCATGCCGGACGGATATGGATTTATCCGCTGTGAGAATTACCTCCCCGGGGAGAACGATGTCTATGTATCGCCGTCACAGATCCGCAAGTTTAATCTGAAGACGGGCGATATCGTGGCGGGAAATACCCGTGTGAAGACGCAGCAGGAAAAGTTTTCTGCACTGTTATATGTTTCATCAGTCAATGGTTATCATCCGAGTGTCGCGCAGAAGCGCAAGAATTTTGAGGATCTGACGCCGATTTTCCCGAACCGGAGAATCCGCTTGGAGCGCCCGGGCTGCAGTGTTGCAATGCGCATTGTGGATCTGGTGTCGCCGATCGGAAAGGGACAGCGCGGTATGATCGTTTCCCAGCCGAAGGCAGGTAAGACAACCTTATTAAAAGAGATTGCAAAATCAGTGACAAAGGGAAATCCGGATATGCATCTGATTATTTTGCTGATCGACGAGAGACCGGAGGAGGTTACGGACATCAAGGAAGCGATTGTCGGGGAGAACGTGGAAGTGATTTATTCTACGTTTGATGAACTGCCGGAGCACCACAAGCGCGTATCCGAGATGGTGATCGAGCGGGCCAAGCGCCTTGTGGAGCACGGAAAGGATGTCATGATCCTGCTGGACAGCATCACGAGACTGGCAAGAGCCTACAACCTTACGGTTCCGCCAAGCGGACGTACGTTATCCGGAGGTCTTGATCCGGCAGCGCTGCACATGCCGAAGCGCTTTTTCGGTGCGGCCAGAAACATGCGTGAGGGAGGAAGTCTCACAATCCTTGCCACTGCGCTGGTGGATACCGGAAGCAAGATGGACGACGTGGTATTCGAGGAGTTTAAGGGAACCGGCAACATGGAGCTGGTGCTTGACCGCAAGCTTTCCGAGAAGCGTGTGTTCCCCGCCATCGACATTGTGAAGTCGGGAACACGGCGCGACGATCTGCTGCTGGAGCCGGAGGAGCAGGAGGCTGTCGAGATCATGCGCAAAGCGATCAACGGCATGCGCACCGATGAGGCGGTGGAGAACATTCTGAACATGTTCGCCCGCACGCGCAACAATCAGGAATATATCCATATGGTGAAAAAGAACCGGATTGTATAAAAAGAACTTGATTTTTCGTAAAAACCATGATAAAATAACAACGCTGTTTATTCGGGACTATTCTTTGCAGTAAGTGCCATATGCGGATCGGGCATACGGGCATAAGAGAATAGAGACAGACAGGAACATAATAACGATAAGATTATAAAGAGGTGAAAATCATGAAGGCAGGAATCCATCCAGATTACTATCAGGCAACTGTTACATGTAACTGCGGTAACACATTTGTTACAGGTTCAACAAAGGAAGACATCCACGTTGAGATCTGCTCCAAGTGCCATCCGTTCTACACAGGTCAGCAGAAAGCAGCTCAGGCTCGCGGACGTATTGATAAGTTCAATAAGAAGTATGGTATGCAGCAGCAGTAGTATGACGCGCGAAGCGTTATGCTCCTAAGTGAAAACGGTTACAGATAAGGTTGAGGTTGTTTAATCTCAACCTTTTTTACCTTATAGAATACGGCACGGTTCGTGTGCCACAAGCAGGGTTTTAGACTATGAGATATTCGGGAATTGGCGGTCAGGCGGTCATGGAAGGCGTAATGATGAAGAATCAGGAAAAATACGCGGTAGCCGTGCGCAAGCCGGACCAGGAGATCGTCGTCGAGACTTCGACGTACGAAGGGCTGATTAAAAATAAGAAAATAAGAAACATGCCGATCTTGCGTGGCGTGTTCAGTTTTATAGAATCGCTGGTACTGGGGATGAAGACACTGACGTTCTCGGCGTCCTTTTTCGAGGAGGAAGAGGAGGAAAAGAGCGGGTCACGGAAAGCGGAGAAGCGTGCCGGAGCCCAAAAGCCGGCGCCGACGGAAGAGGAACAGAAGAAAAAGGAAAAGCGTCAGGAGAATGCGCTGATGGGCGGTACGGTGGCAATTTCCATTGTGCTTGCGGTGGCGATTTTTATGGTGCTTCCTTATTACATATCCGTATTCTTTCAGCGTTTTATCACATCGCAGACGCTTCTTGCGCTGCTGGAAGGTGTGATCCGCCTTACCATCTTTATCGGATATGTGGCGGCAATTTCACTGATGCCGGATATTAAGCGTGTCTATATGTATCATGGCGCAGAGCACAAATGCATCAACTGTATTGAACAGGGGATGGATCTTACGGTGGAGAATGTGCGGAAGAGTTCCCGTCTGCACAAGCGCTGCGGAACAAGCTTTCTGCTGATTGTCATGCTGATCAGCATAGTCTTCTTTCTGTTTATCCGCGTGGATAACCGGATCCTGCAGCTTCTGCTGCGCCTGGTGCTGATTCCGGTGATTGCGGGGGTATCGTACGAGTTTATCCGGCTTGCCGGACGCTCGGATCATATGCTGGTGAATCTGTTCAGCAAGCCGGGTCTCCTGTTGCAGCGGATTACAACCAGAGAGCCGGATGATTCGATGATTGAGGTCGGAATTGCCTCTGTTGAGGCGGTGTTTGACTGGAAGGCTTATGTGAAAGAGATCCGGGAACAGGCATGATGGAGGTCGGAATTGCTTCTGTTGAGGCGGTGTCTGACTGGAAGGCTTACGTGAAAGAGATCCGGGAACAGGCATGATGGAGGTTGGAAATGACGTATCGTGAGACAGTAAATCTGGGGGAGAAAGTTCTGTCCATGGCAGATATTGCGGAGGCAAAGACCGATGCATGGCTTTTGCTCGAAATGGTGTGTAAGATCGACCGCAGTTTTTATTATCTTCATATGGAAGAGGATATGCCGGAAGAGCAGATGAGCGAGTACCAGATTGCGCTGCGCAAGCGCGCAGAGCATGTCCCGCTGCAGTATATTGTGGGTGAGACGGAATTCATGGGACTGAAGTTCAAAGTAAATTCCAGTGTCCTCATCCCAAGACAGGATACAGAGACTCTGGTGGAAGAGGCGCTGAAGGTCGTGCGCCCCGGAATGCGTGTGCTGGATCTGTGTACCGGGTCCGGATGCGTGATTGTCAGTATTCTGCACAATGTATCGGATGTGGAGGGGTATGCGGTTGACATATCCAAGCAGGCGCTCAATGTTGCGAAGGAAAATGCAAGGCTCAATGATGTGCCGGTGTTGTTTGAACACAGCGACCTGTTTGACCATGTGACGGGGACATTTGATGTGATCGTCTCGAATCCGCCGTATATCTGTACGGATGAGATTGCAAAGCTGATGCCGGAGGTGCGGGATTTTGAGCCGATGGAAGCGCTGGACGGCAAGGAGGACGGTCTGTATTTTTACAGGAAGATCATCGGACAGTGTAAGCAGTATCTGAACCCGGAAGGACATCTGTTGTTTGAGATCGGCTACGATCAGGGGCAAAAGGTGTCTGCACTTATGCGGGAGATCGGGTTCCATGATGTGCAGGTGATAAAGGATCTGGCGAGAAAAGACCGTGTGGTGACCGGAATGCTTTAGTTGATTGCGGGATTGGAGAGAATTTTGCATAGTTGGTGCAGACGGTTGTCTGGTGTTTGAGATAAGAAAGGATGTTTGTTATGTTTGATAAGTTGGATGATTTACTGATTCGTTTTGAAGAATTGATGAGCGAGCTCAGTGAGCCGGATGTCGCGAACAATCCGGAGCGTTTTCGCAAGCTGATGAAGGAGCAGAGCGATCTGGCACCGATTGTTGCTGCATATAAGGAGTACAAGCAGTGCAAGCAGAATATTGCGGATTCCCTCGCTATGCTGGATGAGGAGTCCGACGAGGAGATGCGTGAGCTAGCGAAGGAAGAATTAAACGATGCCAAGGCGCGTGTGGAGGAGTTGGAGCATGAGTTAAAGATTCTGCTTCTTCCAAAAGATCCGAATGATGATAAGAATGTTATCGTGGAGATCCGTGCCGGTGCCGGCGGGGACGAGGCGGCACTTTTCGCTGCGGAGATTTACCGTATGTATCAGCATTATGCAGAGAGCAAGAACTGGAAGACCGAGATTGTTGAGGCGGACGAGACCGGCATCGGCGGTATGAAGAGTGTGACCTTTATGATCAACGGTCAGGGCGCATACTCCCTGATGAAGTATGAGTCCGGTGTGCACCGCGTACAGCGTGTGCCTGAGACGGAGTCCGGCGGACGTATCCACACCTCCACGATCAGTGTGGCGGTAATGCCGGAAGTGGACGACGACATTGATATTGTCATCGATGAGAAGGATATCCGTATTGACGTTATGCGTGCCTCCGGAAACGGTGGACAGTGTGTCAACACGACCGATTCCGCGGTGCGTCTGACTCACTACCCGTCCGGTATTGTCGTGTACAGCCAGACGGAGAAGTCCCAGATCCAGAATAAGGCAAAGGCGTTTGCTCTTTTAAAGGCAAAGCTCTACGATATTGAGCAGCAGCAGCGCCATGATGCGGAGGCGGAGATGCGCCGCAGCCAGATCGGTACCGGTGACCGTTCCGAGAAGATCCGTACCTACAACTTCCCGCAGGGACGTGTGACGGATCACAGAATCAATCTTACCCTGTACAAACTGGATAAGATCATGAACGGAGACATCCAGGAGATCATCGATGCATGTATCGCGGCGGACCAGGCGGCGAAGCTTGCGAAGATGAACGAAAACTAAAGAATGTAACAGAAACGGTCTATGACGCATGTCATGGACCGTTTTTTTTGCTGTCCTGCCAGGAGACCGTTTTTCCCTGTCCTGTCAGAAGCAATGAGATGTCCGGGAGTATGCACGGGTCTACAGAGGCAAAATAGAGCTGTGGGACCCGAAAATGCCGATAAAAGCGGGAAAAAAGCAGAAAAATGAAAACTTTTTGGGCACAGGGAGCTAAAATTGTTCTGTGGGATCCGTAAATTGGTGTTTTTCGGGTCCCACAGAGCGAAAATCCTGCTGTAGACCCGTGGCACTTCGGATGAGCAGAGAAAATGGATGAAATATTTCATGAGTCAGCAAGACATGGCACCCACAGAGCCATTAGCACAGAGCAAGGTCGACAGGATTGCAAGCCGGAAAAGCCGTAAATCAGCACACCCACAAATTCCTTTGCGCAGATAAGGAATATCAGCGCGATCCATTATGAACCGGATGCGCTCTATTTTTTTATAGCGAGAGAAAAAATTTCTGCAAGGAACTGATGGAAGACGGCAGCGTGCAGATTTTGTGCTATAGATGCTGGTGTAAAGGGGAGGGATATACATCACGGAAGTCTGCATGGGATGCGGCGCCTGCACGGCAGTATGTCCGCAGCGATGCATTGAGGAGGGCGTGCCATACCGGATTTATGGGAATCATTGTCTTCATTGCGGGAACGGCTGTGAGAACTGTCCCGCACATGCGATTGAGCGAAAATGAGAAAAAAAGATTAGTCGTACATATCACGAAAAAATGAAAATGCCAGAAAATTCATGCTTATAATGATAAAAAATGCGAATAATAACAAAAAATGTTTCCATTGACTAACAGATATTGAGGTACTTACAATGGGAACAAAAGGAGGGGGTTTTTATGTATGCATTGTCAAAAGCACAGGCAGGAGATATATGTACGATCAAGTGGATGTTCGGGCTGTCGGAGGCAGTCGATTTTCTGCGCCAGCATCACGTGGAGGAGGGAGAGACCATACAGGTCATCCGTAAGCTGCGTGACAGTCTGATCATAGGGGCGCAGAATGAGCGGGTGGCGCTTGGAAAAGAAATCGCAGACCGCATACAGGTTTAAAAAGAAGGAGGGCAGAGCACTTGTTGCGCTGCTCTCCTTTTTGTGTAATAGGAACGAAGTTTCCTATTACATAAAAAAGTCTGGAATCTGGAATGATAACTGATCATACCAGACACCAGATGGCAGATTGCACAAAAACAGAGACAGAAATATAGTGCAAAATAGCGTTGATTTCACAGAAAAAGTGTGTTAAAATTTAGACAAACATGAGGTATGACCAGAACGCAACCGAGCGAAGGGATACCTCGCCACAGGGAAAGGGGCATACGAATGAGTGAGTTTAAGGTGATTGAAATCAAGAAGAACATTCTGGAAGACAATGACAGAGAAGCAGATGTGCTTCGTTCTGAGTTAAAGGCAGACAGAACATTTCTTCTGAATCTGATGTCTTCACCGGGGTCCGGAAAGACGACCACGCTGGTGCGGACGATAGGCGCGTTAAAAGACGAGATGCGCATTGGAGTCATGGAGGCGGATATCGATTCGGATGTGGATGCCGACACGATCGCACAGACTGGCGCGAAGGTCATCCAGATCCATACGGGCGGCATGTGCCATCTGGATGCAGACATGACGAGACAGGGTATTGAGAGCCTCGAGACAAAGGACGTGGATCTCGCCATTCTCGAGAACGTCGGCAATCTGGTCTGCCCTGCAGAGTTCGATACGGGAGCCGTAAAGAACGCCATGATCTTAAGCGTTCCAGAAGGGGATGACAAGCCGTTAAAATATCCGTTAATGTTTTCCATCTGCGACGTGCTTTTGATCAACAAGATCGATGTACTTCCATACTTTGATTTTGACATTGAGGCATGCAAAGAGCGCGTGAAGAAGCTGAACCCGAACATTCAGATCATTCCGATCTCTTCCCGCACCGGCGAGGGGATGGATGCGTGGTACGACTGGCTTCGCACGGAAGTAAAACAGTGGAATAATTAAAAACTGCCGGAAGCGGCATACATATTTTATGGGTATACACAGGCTATGAGTATGCGCACTCTTAGAGTGCGCACTATTTATGCAAATATAAGACGAAAACAGACCAGACAGAATAAAAAACAGGAAAAACAATGAAAAACGAAGGAAAAAGGAGACTGTTATGGCAGAAGAAAGAGAACTGATTTTAAAGCTCGGGAAAAAGATTACCGACCGTATTCCGTACAAGCTTGGTATGGAGAAGCTCACGGTAAACGATCCGGAATACTGGGGCCTTGCAGGTGTGGTTACCGATGAGATGGCGGAAGTGGCACTGTGCATGGACGTGCGCAAGCCGATTACCCTTCCGAAGCTGGCAAAGAAGACCAAGAAGCCGGAGGCAGAACTGGAGAAGCTGCTGCAGGAGATGGCGGTTGTCGGAATTATCGAGTACAACTGGGAGAATCCGCAGCATGAGAAGCAGTACATTCTGCCGATGTATGTACCGGGAAGCGCCGAGTTCATGGTAATGAACAAGGAACAGGTGGAGGAACATACAGAAATCGCTGACTTCTTTGAGAATATGTCAAGACTTCCGTTAGAGAAGGTGACACCGATGGTGCCGCTCGGCGGAGCAGGTATCGGTATGCATGTTATCCCGGTGGAGAAAGCAATTCCGGCAGCGCAGGAGTCGGCTGATGTGGAGCATATCTCCCACTGGCTGAAAAAATATAAGGACAAGTATGCGATCGGACAGTGTTCCTGCCGTCTGCAGCAGAGAGTCCGTGGAGAGGGAACCGGTGATATTGAGGGCGAGTGGTGCATCGGTGTCGGCGATATGGCAGATTTCCTGGTGCAGACTGGAAGAGGCCACTATGTGGAACTTGACGATGTGTTAGAACTTTTAGAGCGCGCCGAGAAGATGGGTTATGTACATCAGATCACCAACATCGACGGCGAGGATAAGATTTTTGCAATCTGTAACTGTGCAGTCGGCGTCTGCAATGCGCTGCGCACCTCTCAGCTTTTCAATACACCGAACATGTCCCGCTCTGCGTACCGCGCACATGTGACAAAGGAAAACTGTGTGGCATGTGGCCGCTGCGTGGAGTATTGCCCGACCGGTGCAGCAAAGCTCGGACAGAAGCTGTGCACAAAGAACGGTGAGATCACTTATCCGAAGCAGGAACTTCCGGATGCGACAAAGTGGGGACCGGAGAAGTGGAGCAAGGATTACCGCGACAAGAACCAGATCAACTGCTATGAGACCGGTACAGCTCCGTGTAAGACAGCCTGTCCGGCACACGTTCCGGTACAGGGTTATGTGAAGATGGCAGCGGAAGGCAGATACATGGATGCCTTAAAGCTGATCAAGAACGAGAATCCGTTCCCGGCAGTCTGTGGTTCCATCTGTAACCGCCGCTGTGAGGATGCATGTACCAGAGGAACGATCGATCAGGCGGTAGCCATCGATGAGATCAAGAAATTCATCGCAGAGCAGGAGATGCATGCGGATAAGCGCTATATCCCGGAGATTGTCAACCATCTCGGAACCGGCGTGGATCTGCCGCAGAAGATTGCGATTGTCGGCGGCGGTCCGGCTGGTCTTTCCGCAGCGTTCTACTGCAGAAAGATGGGTTATCCGGTAACGGTATTCGAGAAAGAGTCCCGTCCGGGCGGTATGCTGTTAAACGGTATTCCGTCGTTCCGTCTGGAGAAAAATATCATTGACGCAGAGATCGAGGTTCTCCGCCAGATGGGCGTTACCTTCAAGTGCGGCGTAGAGGTAGGAAAAGACGTGACGATCCAGCAGCTCCGCGAGGAAGGCTTCAAGGCATTCTACGTGGCAATCGGTGCACAGGGCGGACGCAAGGCCGGAGTTCCGGGCGAGGATGCTGATGGCGTGAAGACCGGTGTGGAATTCTTAAGAAGCGTGAACCTGGATGAGAGCACCAAGCTTTCAGGAAGAACCGTCGTTGTCGGCGGCGGTAACGTGGCAGTCGATGTGGCAAGGGCAGCGCTGCGCGCAGGTTCCGGTGAGGTTTCCATGTTCTGTCTGGAGTCCCGCGACATCATGCCGGCGGCAAAGGATGAAGTGGCAGAGGCTGAGGAAGAGGGCATTTCCGTAAACAATTCCTGGGGTCCGAAGGAGATTCTGACAGAGAACGGGAAAGTGAAGGCAATCGTCTTCAAGAAGTGTCTCTCCGTCAAGGATGCGGACGGACGTTTCAATCCGCAGTATGATGAGAATGATCTGATGACCGTTGAGTGCGAGAACGTGCTGCTTTCCATCGGACAGTCCATCGTCTGGGGAGATCTGTTAAAGGGAACAAAAGTGGAGATCAGACCGAACGGCGGAGCTATCGCTGACCCGGTAACCTATCAGACCGCAGAGCCGGATATCTTTGTCGGCGGTGATGTATACACAGGACCGCGTTTTGCCATCGATGCCATTGCAGCAGGAAAAGAAGGATTTGTATCCATGCATCGTTTTGTCAATCCGGGACAGAGCTTAACACTCGGACGTAACCGCAGAGAGTTCATCGAGCTGGATAAGAACAACATCGACGTGGAGACATTTGACAACGCAAAACGCCAGATTCCGGGTACAAAAGCCGGCGTGGCAAAGGAGACATTCCGCGACTTGCGCTGCACACTCACCGAGGAGCAGATCAAGACAGAGGCAAAGCGCTGCCTCGGCTGCGGAGCTTCGGTTGTGGATGAGAATAAGTGTATCGGCTGTGGAATCTGTACGACGAAGTGTGAGTTTGATGCGATCCATCTGACACGTGATCTGCCGGATGCAAGCCGTATGTGGAAGTCTGAGGACAAACTGAAAGCAATCGCACCGTATGCGTTAAAGCGTCAGTTTGCGATCAAGCGCAACAAGAATTAAGAGGAGTCATATGCACGAGCTGGGAATTATTGTTCATATCGCAAAGACATTGGATCAGGTTGCAGCGGAGAACGAATTAAAAAAAATTGGATCTGTCACGTTGGACATCGGTGAGGTCAGCGGCATTGTGCCGGAATATCTGACGGAGTGCTGGGAATTTTACCGCAAAAAGAATCCGCTGATCGCAGAGTGCGAGATGAAAATAGAGTCCCTTCCGGCGGTCACAATCTGTGAGGACTGTCAGAAGACCTATGAGACGGTTACTTACGGAAGACAGTGCCCGCATTGCGGAAGCTATGAAACGTATCTTGTGACCGGCAACGAATGCAGTATCAAGGAGATCGAAGCCTGCTAACCGGAGGCGGAGAGCCCTATAACAATCTTAAAATGGACATGGAGGGAAAGACACGGACTGTTTTTCCCTCCATGTCCGTTTTGCGTCTGTGGAAAAGTGACAGCTAAATGGCTGAGTGTCTGCATAAGATAAGAAGAAGGCGTATGGCAGGGGAGGAGTTTCTCGTGCCGGAAAGAAGGAGAATTTGAAAAATCTGTATCAGGGAGACCGGGGAATCCTGGTATCTTACATGCAGCTGGCGTTAAAGCGCGCGGGGTATCCGCTTTTGGTGGACGGCATCTTTGGAACGGACACCTGTCGGGCGCTCGCCGATTTTTTGCAGACCGACCGCACGCCTGACCGCATATGCGTGGTGGATCGATCTGCCTGGGAAAAGCTGCTGCCGTATCTGAGAGGATACACCACGGAGGAGGGAGAGAACCGGATCCTTTTTGAAGACCCGGTAACGTCGGTGGAGGTGCCTTATACATCGCTGCTCACAGCAGCAGTGATTGACGGGATTTTGGCGCGCTACCCGTTTTTGAAGAGCGGGGAGATCGGCAAAAGTGTGATGGGAAAGCCGATTTCGTATCTGGAGATCGGAAACGGGGAGAAAGAGGTATTCTACAACGCATCTTTTCATGCAAATGAGAGCATCACAACGCCGGTTCTGCTCAAATTTGCGGAGGAATATGCACAGGCGTACGAAAAAGGAACGACGCTCTACGGCGTGCCAGCGGCGGAACTGTTTGAGGAGTACCGGCTTTTCCTTGTGCCGCTCGTCAATCCCGACGGGGTGGATCTGGTGAACGGGCTGCATACGGACGGCGGGTATTACCGGCGGGCGCAGCAGATTGCATCGGATTATCCGGCAATTCCGTTTCCGGCCGGATGGAAGGCGAATATCGAGGGCATAGATTTGAATCTACAGTTTCCGGCAGGCTGGGAAAACGCAAAGAGAATTAAATATGCACAGGGGTACACAAAACCGGCACCCAGAGATTATGTGGGAGAGGCACCCCTGACGGCGCCCGAGAGCGAGGCGGTGTACGCGTTTACCAGATCACATGATTTCAGGCTGATCCTTGCGTATCACACGCAGGGGGAGGTCATCTACTGGAAGTATCTGGACTATGAACCGGCGCGCTCCTACGAGATTGCGCAGTACTTTGGGAGAGTCAGCGGCTATACTGTGGAGGAGACGCCCGCGCAGTCGGGATATGCCGGGTATAAGGACTGGTTTATTCAGGAATACGACAGACCGGGCTACACGATCGAGGCCGGGATGGGAGAAAATCCGCTTCCCATGTCGGATTTCGCGGGTATCTACCGGGACAACGCCGGAATTCTGCTGGGCGGAATGACGCAGATTTGACAGAGAAAAACGCCTTTCGTATAATGGAGCGTAGAGTTTACATTAGGAGCAGAAGATGAACTATAAGTTATACTGGGAGCTGACAAATGAGGGAGACGCGCGGCTGCTTCGGGCGTTTGGCGAGACGCCGGAGCCGCGTTTCCCGGCAGAGATAGAGGGAAGAGCGATTACGGAGATCGGGGACTACTGCTTTGCGGCGCAGGCGCATCTCCCGGCAGAATGCCGGTGCAGCTACGTGCAGGAGGAGACGGAGGCAGACGGCGCACCGGAGACAGCGCCGGACGGGGAGATGCAGGCGGAGCCGGGAGCAGACGGTGTACCGGAGACAGCGCCGGACAGGGAGGCAGACGTGATGCCGGGAGCGGATGGCGCACCGGGAGCAGAGCCGGGAGCAGACGGTGCGCTGGCGGAACTGGCAGGGGCGTATATAACGCGCGTGACGCTGCCGGAGGGCATAAAAAAGATCGGAAACTTTGCTTTTTATAATGCCACGGAGCTCGCGGAACTGGAGCTTGGAAGCGGGATAGACACGCTGGGGAGCGATGCATTTATGAACTGCCGGAGCCTGTCGCGGCTGTTACTGCATGCGGACCCCGGGCAAAAGACGGGGCTCAGGCTTTTGCTGGCACAGCTTTCGTCGGATCTGGAAGTGGCCTTAAGTGGCGAAAATGGCGTGTGGGCGAAGCTGCTGTTTCCGGAATATTATGAGAGCTATGACGAGATCGCGCCGGCACATATTTTCGGCAGAAATATTGTGGGGAGGGATTCCGGGCGAGACAGAGCTTCCGCGAGGACGTGCTCGATTTTGCACAGTACGATAAGATTTTCCCGCAGGCGTGTGTGGATGAATCGGAGGCAACGCTGGGACGGCTGGCACTCGACCGCGTGCGCTATGCGGCGGAACTTTCGGAGGCGCCGCGCGGACTTTACGAGGAGTATTTGAAGGCGCACAGCGGTTATCTCATCCGCCGCATCACGGATGACCGGGATCTGGAACTGGCGGAAGATTGCTGCAGCCGGAAGTTTCTGACGCGGGAGGACGTGGCGGCGTGCGCCATGCGTGCGGGGGAAGCGGACTGGGCGGAGGGAGCGGCGGCGCTGCTTCATCTGATGCAGCAGTATTTCGCGGAGAAAACACCGGACGAGCGCTATTCGTTTGACGATTTTTAAGATTGTTTTTACACGGAAAAGTACGTGCGGATGCAGGGTATTCTGAAAAAGAAACCGGAAGAGGAGAGATGGCATGGGACATATACAGACACAGGAAGAATGGGAAGTGCAGATGGCGGAAAAGATACTTTCTTATGTGCGCAACGAACTGTACCTGGAATTGCGGTATCTGGACGTCGCATTCTCGGCGCTTGTGCCGCAGGCGGATGCGTCGCTGCAGAGCTTTGCCACGGACGGGGGACATCTGTTCTACTCCACAGAGCAGATACTGCGTGTGTTTGAGAAAAATGCACCGTACCTAAACCGTGCCTATCTTCACACAGTGCTGCACTGTATTTTCTCCCATCCGTGGATTGCGGGGAACCGCGACAGGCGGCTGTGGAATCTCGCCTGTGATGTTGCTGTGGAATATACGATTGACGGTCTGGGAAAAAAATGTACGAAACGGATCTTAAGCTGGACGCGCCAGAAGCTGTACGAAGAACTGCGGGAACAAAAAAAAGGTGTGTCGGCTGCCGTCGTCTACGATCTTTTGTGGGAGCGCTATTTTCCGCTGCCGGCGGAGGGAATGCCGGTCTGTGAGGAATGGCAGGCGTTAGCGCGCGAATTTTACACGGACAGTCACAAATATTGGCCGAAGCGGGAGGACGATGCGGCAAAGTGTGCGGCTGCGGCGGACAATCAGAAAAAGTGGAATCAGATCGCCAGGCAGACCCGCATGGAGCAGGAGCGGCGGGGAGAGAAGCCCAAGGACGGTGAAGACCTTCTGGCGGCGCAGCTTGCGGCGGGGAAAAGCAGACGAAGCTACCGGGATTTCCTGCAGAAATTTGCCGTGCTGCACGAGGAACTGCATGCCGACCCTGAGGAATTTGATCTGAGTTATTACACGTACGGACTTTCGGTATACGGGAATCTGCCGCTCATCGAGCCGCTTGAGAGCAGGGAGGTAAAGAAGATCCGCGAGTTTGTGATCGTGATTGACACCAGCTATTCCACCAGCGGTGAACTGGTCGAACAGTTTTTGCGCGAGACGGCAAACATCCTGCACCAGAGCGACAGTTTCTTTGCGCGTTCCGTGATCCGGGTTTTACAGTGCGACAATGTGGTACGAAGCGATGCAAAGATCACGGGTGAGCAGGAGATGGAGGCATTTCTTAGGGACTTTACACTCCTTGGCGGGGGCGGCACGGATTTTCGCCCGACGTTTTCCTATGTCAATGATCTTCTGGAACAGGGAGAATTAAAAGAGCTGGCGGGACTGCTCTATTTTACGGACGGAAAGGGGCGGTATCCGGCAAAGCGCCCGGACTACCGGACTGCGTTTCTGTTTCTGGAGGACTATGACGAAGCGGCGGTGCCGCCGTGGGCCATGCGGCTTTTGCTCGAGAAAGAGGAATTTTTAAATTGAGGTTGTATTTTTCTGCGAAAGGACTATAATAGCAGATATGGAAGCATAGCTCAGCCGGGATGAGCGTTCGCCTCACACGCGAGAGGTCACGGGTTCGAGCCCCGTTGCTTCCACTGGAGAGTACCGAGAGATCGGTGCTCTTTTTGTTTCTTAAGATTTCCTTAAAACGATATGAATTTATCGAAAAACGATAAAAATATATTGCAAAATGGAAAAACATGGATATAATAAAGCTGTGAGAAAAATACAGCAGTAAGATTGCGGAAAAGAGGTAATTATGAGTCAGAAACAGGTGGCAGGTTGGTTAAAGGGGATCACACTTTCGATTGCAGGGATGGGACTGTTGTTCTTCGGGCTGGTGGTGCCGTATCTGGCATGGGACATGGCGGTGACATATCCGGACTACGCGGCGCTCCGCATTCCGGGGATTCTCTACGGGTGGGGCATTGCGGTGTTCTGCTACGCCATTCTCTATCAGTTCTGGAAGGTCTGCGTGCAGATCGGACGCGACAATTCTTTTTCCGGTGAGAATGCAAGGCCGTTTGTGGTAATCAGCAGGCTGGCGTTTGTGCTGGCGGTGGTCTGGTTTGCAGGAATTCTGTTCCTCGCGGCAAAGCGGGCGCTTGGACCGGCATTTCTAATTTTTATGATTCTGCTCATTTTTATCAATGTGGTGATCGCGGTGCTTGCGGCGGCGCTGTCCCATCTGATCTATAAGTCGTATGAGATGAAGCAGGATGCGGAGTTGACAATATAGGACGGCAGCGGATCGTCCGGAAATGAGGAAGAGAATGGCAATCAGGATCAATATAGATGTCATGCTGGCGAAGCGGAAAATGAGCGTGACCGAGTTATCGGAAAAAGTCGGCATTACAATGGCAAATATTTCGATTTTAAAGAATGGAAAGGCAAAGGCGATCCGGATGGATACGCTTGATAAGATCTGCCGGTCATTGGGCTGTCAGCCGGGAGATATTCTGGAGTATGTAGAGGAAAAAGGGGAGGAGAACGGCGATGGAAGAGATCATGATCGGTAGGGAAATGAATCCGAAGGAAATGATTCCGGAGGAAGAGAATCAGGAAGGGGCAAAGATTTTTGGAAAACTGGCGGGCGCCAGCCTGCTCTATGCGCTTGTATACACGGGATGCCTGTTTGAAAATGTGATGGGACTGGCGTCGGTGCTTTGGGTGGCGTCGAGTGTGTGGTATGTACGTTTTGTGTTCCGGATGTTCGGGGAAAAGGAGAGACGGGACAATGGCATTGTGCTGGGGATGATTGTACTGCTTGGAATCTCTACCGTTCTGACGGGAAACGAATGGATCGGCTGGATGAATGATCTTATTATTTTCGTGCTGCTTGTGGGGATTCTTCTGCACAACTTCGCGCAGGATACCGGGTGGAATTTCGGAAAATATCTGGCGGAGATTGTGGCGGCGGTGTGCGGGGCGGTCTGCTTTATCGGGAAGCCGTTTGCGGATGGCGGAGCATTTTACCGCAGCAAAAAGACAAGGGAGAGCCATGCGGGCTGGTATGTTCTCATCGGGATCTGTGCGGCGGTGCCCTGTCTGATGGTTCTTGTGCTCCTTTTAATGTCTGCGGACATGGTATTTGCAGATCTACTTGTGCGGTTTGCGGGAGTGTTCCGGTTCCCGGTGAAGCTACTTCGGATTCTGCTCATGCTGGTGTTTGGATTCTTATCCTCCTACTGCGGTGTGCGGTATGTACAAAAGCACGCGG
>ULXI01067460.1_pt1 | contig 19504 bp, 18 predicted proteins | sample 1961181 | NCBI WGS metagenome assembly ULXI01 (sample SAMEA4835835, study PRJEB28245) | human gut metagenome | biome: gut microbiome; material: fecal sample | place: Denmark | collected 2008 | reverse complement strand
CGGTAAATTTATATTCAAATTCATCTACACATTCCTTAATGTGATACAAAGTCTCCCCGGCAGCATTTTTTACCTCCCTGTAATCATTAGGGAGCAGTACCCAGGTTTTTTCCGTTTCAGGAAGCATCTTTACGGACTTGGAGAAAATATATCCATCCCCATTTTTGAGCGCATGGAAGATATTTTCAGCACAATTCAACCCTTTGTCGGCGATCTGTATGGTTCTGCCAGACACAGAGTTTCTTTTTTTCAGATCGTCAATGATTTTTCTGATCACCGGCTTTTCGCTCTGATTGCCTGGAAACAGCTTCATGCCGATGGGGATCTGATTTGCATCAAGCAGGAGCCCAAGACCAACGATCGGTTCTTTTCTGTTTTCCTTGGAAGGCCCTTTTTTACGGAAATCATCTTCCCTGTCGATTTCAAAGTAAAAGTTAGTGCAGTCAAAGTAAGTATGAGAGGTATCAAACTGATACATCTGTTGGATCTGATGATTGTAGATTTCAATGATCTTTTCGTATTCGCAACCGATATACTCCAGCCCGTCATAGAGCTGGTTTAAAGAAAAATCGTAGGATTCAAAAAGCTTTGGAATCACTTCGTCATAAGTCTTTGATTTTGAACATGGCTGGACAAGCCTTGCGTAAACAAGGGCAGAGATCATGTCAAAAACATTAAAACGGAAGTCGGTAGCTGTCTGCATAAGATCAATATATTTTTTTGACAGACAGCTTGTCGTTGATGTTTTTCATCGGGAAATAGCCAATGAGTTTTTCCGGAGAATCATCAGAAATCTGTTTTGCATTCCCGGCAGCTTTGGCTGCATTGCGTTGCTGGTTCAGTTTAAGAACTTCTTCTTTGTAATAAGAGATCGGATCGACAATTCCCTGAGCCTGAAGTTCGTGAACGTACCCCAGAGCTTTGTATGAGCGATGGGCGCTGCCTTTTCTTTCAGGATCATAAAAACTTTCGTAAATTTGAAGATAAGTACCTTTTTTGTAGTTAGATTTTTTCAAAAAATATGCCATAAAAGTCACCCTCCAATGGTATAGCACCATGGCACTATATACGCAATAGTAAAAAAGAAAATTTGTCAAGTTTTAAGAACAAAGAAAAAAGCCAGCAAATATGCTGACTTGAGGATCAAATATATTTCATTAACTCTCAAAAAATATGGTGCTAAATCCTAAAGACGGGTTTTTTACGGAAAACCGAGATTAAAAAAATTGATAATTCTAATTGAATATGATAATATATAAAATACAATGTGATTCTAGCACATCTGATATCTGGCGATTCAGCCACTTTTCAAAACACATCTTACAATTCAAAGGAGGACTTTGCCTATGGTAGTCAAAAACACATCTTACACTCTTGCTGATATTCTCGGCGAACCCATCACAGAACAGGAAGCACTTGCACTGATAAAACAGGCAACAGATTCTGATACCTTCCGAAGCTTTAATATCATGGAGGAAGCCTGCCGCCGGAAGCTGCTGCAGTTCCTCATGGGAAAAAGCGGACTTTCCATCACCTATGACAGCGTTTTCAAGCATGTTATGATGCCCGGCGGCACCACAGACCGGCTGGAGCAGTTCCTGTCCGTCATCCTTGGTGAACCGGTGCAAATCAAACAAATCCTCCCACAGGAGGGCAGCCAGATAGCAGAAAGCGGCTCCTTTATCATTGCAGACATTATTGTCAGCACAAGAGATGGTTCGATTATGAATGTGGAAATCCAGAAAATTGGCTATCACTTCCCTGGGGAACGTGCAAGCTGTTACACCGCCGATATGATTATGCGGCAGTATAACTACTTAAAAAACAGAAACCGAAGCTTTACTTACCGGGATATGAAACCTGTTTACCTCATCGCTTTTATGGAAAACAGCCCTGCTCTCTTCCATACCACAAACCAGTACATACATAAAAAGTGTTCTTATTTCAATACTGATATTAAACTTAATCTTCTTGAAAATATTATCTTCATATCCCTTGACACATTTCGTTCCGTAGTCCACAATATAAGTACCAAGCAGGAAGCATGGCTGAAATTCCTGACGGAGGACAATCCGGAAAAGATAGTTCCGTTTGTAAACCAGTATCCGGAATTTCTGCCGTATTATCAGGATATCATCATATTCAGGAAGAAACCGGAGGAGTTGATACATATGTTTTCTGATGCATTAAGAGAGATGGACAGAAACACAGAGCGTTATATGGTGGAAGAACTGAATAAACAGGTGGAGGATTTGAAAGCAGAATTAAACACAACGATTGCGGAAAAGGATACCCTTATTCAGGAACTTACAGACAGACTTGCCAGGTATGAAACCGAAGCTGGAAAATAAAAATCAACAGGGACTGCGGCAAATATGAGATGCTGCAGTTCCTGTTTTTGCTTAAAAAGTATTTTCGTCGGGGCATAAGTTTGTTGCTAACATGGACAAGCGCGGAGGGGGTGTGATATAATAAAAATCATGTGAGAAATTTGAGAAAAGAAAATGGGTTAAAGGACTGAAAATGGGAAAGAAGATAGGTATTATTATTCCCAGCTACAATCAGGGGAAGTACTTGGAACAGACGATTCTAAGTGTCTTGGAAAATAAACAGCATGTAGATATGCAGATTGCGGTTATTGATGGCGGTTCAACGGATGAATCAATAAAAATTATTCAAAAATATCAGGAGCAGTTTACATTTTGGTGCTCGGAACCAGACAAAGGGCAGGCAGATGCGATTAATAAGGGAATCAGAGCATTGCCGGAATGTGATTACTATATGTGGCTTAACTCGGATGATGTTTATGAGGATGAGTACGCTGTAAAAAAAATAGTAGATTTTGCAGAGAAAAGGAGCGCAGAAGTCTGTTATGGGTATTCCCATTTCATAGATGAGAAAGGAAAAGCTATTGGAGAATATCCTGTAGAAGCGTACAGTAAAAAAAATCTGGGAAAACGATGTTATTTAAGCCAGCCTAGTGTGCTGTTTAGCAGAAAAGCGTATCAAATGGTTGGGGAGTTGGATACATCTCTGCATATGTGTCTGGATTATGAATATTGGATGAGGCTTGCTACAAAGTATTTTTTTGTGATGATACCGGAATTTATTGGTTGTACAAGGATGTATGGAGAAACTAAGACAGCAACTATGCAACAGAAACATCTGCAGGAAGGAATGAAGATTTTATTAAAGTATTATGGAAAAGTTCCTATGCAATGGGTGGTAACAAAAAAAGTAACAGATACGTCAAATCCTGTCATTTTAAAGTTGCCTAAACGGTTATTAATGTGTTTGCTATATCCGGTCAGGAAAAAAATTGTCGAAGAATGTTTGAAAGGAATTGAAAATGCTCAAAACGATATATAAAAATAATTATTTAGTCAGGCAACTTATAAAAAAGGATATACAGCAACGTTATCAAGGCTCGATATTAGGAATATTGTGGTCATTTATTGTACCGATTTTAATGCTAGTGATATATACATTTATTTTTAGCGAAGTTTTTCAGGCAAAGTGGGATATTGATACCAGTGATAAGTATCAGTTTGCACTGGTGCTTTTTTGCGGATTGTGTGTATTCAATTTAGTGGGTGAAGTTATGAACCGTTCTACGGTACTAATAGCTTCTAATACGAATTATGTGAAAAAAGTAATTTTTCCGTTGGAAATATTTCCGGTAGTGATTACATTTTCGGCATTGTTTACCTGCTTGATTAGTTTTGGAATTTTAATTGTAGCAAAGCTGATTATTTATCATAATGTTTCGCCAACTTTATATCTGATTGTATTAATGTTTATCCCGTTAGTTATATTGGCAGTAGGATTAGGTTTATTTATCTCTGCAATTAGTGTTTATTTAAAAGATATGGGAAATGCTATTTCTGTTATTGTAACAGTTCTGATGTATCTTAGCCCGGTATTTTTTCCGTTGTCAGCAGTGCCTGAAAATTTTCGAGGAGTATGTGAAGTAAATCCAATGACATACATTATAGAAAATTTTCGTAAGGTTGTTTTATATGGTGAAATGATTAATTGGCGGTTTTATATTATATCTTGTCTGGTTGCACTGGTATTTTATTTTGTAGGAAAAATTGTGTTTATGCGAGCAAAGGAGGGATTTGCAGATGTCCTGTAATTCAGATGAGATTGCAATTAGTGTTAAAAATTTGACTAAAGTATATAAAATTTTTGAAACACCGGGGAAAAGATTTCTTTACCATATGTTTCACACAAATACAGGAAGAGATTTTGTAGCGTTAGATAATATAAATTTTGAAGTGAAAAGGGGGGAGGCTTTTGGAATTATTGGCAGAAATGGTAGCGGGAAAAGTACTATGCTTCAAATTCTGGCGGGGATTATAAAGGCTACGTCCGGGGAAGTGACTGTAAATGGAAGAATTGCGGCATTACTTGAATTGGGAAGTGGCTTTAATCCTGAAAGTACCGGATATGAAAATATTTACATGAATGCTGCTATTTTGGGACTGGAGAAGGAAGAAATAGAACAGAAAATAGACCAAATTATAAAATTTGCGGATATTGGAGATTTTCTAAATCAACCTGTAAAGACATATTCCAGTGGAATGTATGTGCGTTTGGCTTTTGCAGTTGCAATTAATGTAGATGCTGATATATTACTAATTGATGAGGCGCTTGCAGTTGGCGATGTTTTTTTTAGGCAAAAATGTTATGCAAGATTAAATGAGTTAAAAGCAGAAGGAAAGACAATTATTCTTGTAAGCCATGGCATGAATGAAGTGGAACAGTTCTGTGATAGGGCACTGCTGTTAGACAAATCAAAAACGATAATGCTCGGAGACAGCAAAGAAGCGGTAAAACGTTATTACTTGCTTGATCAGCAAGAAAATGAAAGAAAAGAACTTTTTCAGGGGAAAACCGAGAAAAAAGAAAAACAGCAGGTTACAAGTTTTGCTGGGAATTGGTCGTTAAAAGAAGCTATATTTTTTGATTTATCTTTATCAAAGGAGATTTCTACGGGAAAGGTAAGTATTACTTCGGTTGGAAGCTTTGACGAAAATGGATATGCAAAAGTAAATTTTGAACAGGGTGAAAAATGTTATATATATTACGAAGTTCAAGTTTATCAAGATATAAAAGTGCCGTTAGTGGGGATAGTTCTTACCAATCAAAGGGGAGTTATAGTTCATGGAAAGGACAACCTTCAACTAGAAACAGAGGTTCCAGATTATGTATTAGCAGGGAGTACATTAAAGTGTTTGCAGATAGTGCAACTGGATCTGGAAGTAGGGGAATATACATTAGAAATAGGAACAGCGACAATCACCAGAAGCGATTTTGATACAAGAATGTATAAAAGCCAAGAAGAAGTTAATAAAGAAATGGCTCGATTAAGCAACAGGATTGATGTTGGAAGAATTGCGGTAACAGAAAAGAAAATTGGACACCCCATGAAAAATATGTTTCATGGATGTTGTGATTTGCAAGGCAATATATCAATATTAGTGGAGTGAAAAATGAACGAATATAATAATACAAAACTTTGTGAATTTTTATATCTTTCGACGACCAGATGCAACTGCAGATGCAAGCATTGTTCGCCAAGTCTATATACTGGAAAAGAAAACGAAATGTCAAGTAAAGAATTGATTCAGAGATATGAGGAATCAGGATATCTTCAGAATAATACTATTTCTTTAGCAGGTGGAGAGCCATTTGTAAAAGCTGATATAGAGGAATTTATTTTATATTTAGATAAAAAGAAAATTCCATGTATTATTAGCACCAACGGATACTTTACTGAAAAAATTGAAAAACTGTTAGAGCAGTTAGAGGATTGCAGCACAATCAAGTTTTCGATTTCGATAGATGGAATAGGTGCGGTTCATGATGAAATTAGAGGAGTAAAAGGTGTTTATGAAAGAGCAATAAAGAGCGCAAGTCTGATTAAAGAAAAAGGATTTGGTGTGCAAATAAATATGGTTGCTCAGAAAGCGAATATAAAAGATATTCCTAAGATGAAAAAAATGTTTGCTGAAATGGGGATTCCTTTAAATGTTATTCCTAAATTTAAGGTGGGGGATGAACCTTTTGAATTTGATACAGAGGAAATAAGGGAGGTATATCCATATATTCAGCATCCACGCGAAAAGAAACTGTTACTGTCAAGGGGGGAGTATACAATTACAAATAATTGTCATGCGGGAAGAAACTCTTGGCTGCTGGATTCAAATGGGGATGTGTATGCGTGTTGTGGAGCATATTATGGCAACCATAAAAAGGATTATCTTATTGGAAACTTAAGAGAAACTCCGTTTGATGAACTTTTTACTTCAGAAAGAGCCAAGCGGGTGTATGAAGAGGCTGTTAGAAATTGTGCGGGCTGTGCAAATGCAAGAGATGTTGAGCGAGAAGTTACAGATTTCGGATATTCAACTGAATATTCGATAGATGATATCAGAGTTTTTGAAGATAAGATAACAAATGAATGCAAGATGGAAGAAATTAATTGTGACAATTGCAATTGGAATGATTTGGAGAAAGACGATAATGGAAATTATCGTTGGACGAAGAATAAAAGGGGTAAAGTTTTTGTAAAAGTACCTGAAAAATTTCAGAAACTTAGTGTAAAAATGCTTTGCATCCGGGAATATACGGAGAATGGAGAAAAGGCAAGAATTCGAGTGAAAATAGGAAATTGTATTGTGGGAGAAAGAGAGTGCTGCCTTGGGGAAAACCAGTTTGAATTTTTATTAGACCAAGTCCCTTTAAATGCGGAACAGCTAGTTGAGGTAGAAATTGAAACAAATATGCAGTGGATTCCCAAATTGGTTGGAATGGGAGAAGACGATAGAAAATTAGGTCTGGCAATAAGAGAAGTATCTATTACAGAGTAGAATGCTGTATAGGGCTATATGAAAAATGTAGCAGGAATGGAGACGGAAATGATTAAATGTTGGTGTGGAAATAAAGACTTGAAAGAATATTCCGCAGATTACTATAAATGTGACAAATGCCATACATTAATATCAAAACATAACTTTCAGGATACGATTTACGATGTAAAAAATGAAGAAGAGGATTTATATGGTAAAAATTACTGGGAAGTGACTATGACAAGAGCAGCAGAGAAGAATACACTGAGTGAAGTAGTTGACTTATATTTGACAGGAAGAGTAATTTACTGGTTAAAAAATGTTTTAAAGTATATTAAGTTAGGCGCAGATATAGCAGAAATCGGTTGCGGGCTTGGTCAGTTACAATATGTATTAAAATAAGTAATTGCGAAACGAGTTCGTAATCTTGATTCCAAACAAGGAAGAAATCCTGCACAGCAGGATTTCAAGGATGAAAGCTGAAAGGGCCAAATACTGGCGCACTTTAATAAATCTTATGTATTTCACTAAGGTGGTAAGTCCTATATAAAAGCTGTGTTTAGGCAATCAGAGGTTTCAGACTGCGGATAAATTCAGGATGCTTGATTTTATCTGCCAAAACAACAGTTATCAGTTGTGTAATGCCTGCAAGAAGCAAATCCACATGCAGAGTCTTTTCGTTTTGTGTGCGACGGCCTGCAAGACAGAGATTGTCTTTGATGTGGTTAATATCCCGCTCAACCACAGTACGTATTTTGTAGGTGTTATCCCATTGTGGTGTGCCGCGTAAGCATCCGGGATAAGCACGAAGGTCTTTTTCCGCGTAAATGTAAATCATTCGTCCACAGGAAGAAGAGGTACACGGATTATCACAACGGCATTCACGATGACACTTTTTAGAGGTTTTATCGTAGACCCATTCGACTTTCGGACAGGAAAACTTGTATCTGGTAACACCGCTTTTCAGCCTGGAAGTACCGTCGTATTTCATGGGAAGGTCAGAATTATGCGGACAGCAGGGAATACCGTTTCCGTTGATTGTATAATCCACATTTTCCAGATGAGCCCTTGCGTTTAGAGGGATGTATGCGCTGGAAAAATGCCGGTTTTCGCCAAAGGTGTTGCCGGTAAGTAAATCTTTGTACAGCTGAGCGGTATCAAAAGCGGCATCACCAAGAAAGGTTTTGGGATTGATTAACGGATGCTTTGAAAAGAAATCCTTCAGGGTTGGAACCAGCAGTTTCGAATCATGAACGCATTTATCTTCATCAGGAGAATCAGATTTCTTTTCGACAATGATATCGGGATGGAAAGCCATGAAATTTTTATTGTAGAAGGAAATATGCCTGATGATGCCAAGACCATTAGTAACAATGCCAAATTTAAAGACATAGCAGAAATGTCCGTTAATGTACAGCTGTTTGATTTCAGGATTGGAAGCTGCATGGGAAGGCATGGAACTGTAAGCGGCCTTATACGGGTCATAACTTTTATTAAAGCCCTTGGATTTGGCATAAGCTTTCAGCTGTCTGATAATCCGGTGGGCGTATTTGGGATTATTTTCGGTAACAAAAGCCTCAATACCGGAAGAATCAAAAATCGTCATATCAGCCCTGGCAGAATCAATCGTCTGGCATATGGGTTCGGTAAGATCGTAAGTGCTCAAACATGGGTACCATAAAATAAAAGAAACCGCCATTTTACTGGCGATTCCTATAGATTTGCTCTTTGACAGTTAAATTAACTTTTTTTGGAGACTTTTTTCAGACTGCGACATTTTTTCTGGGCTGCTTTGGACCAGGGGAGAAGGTCAGCAAGGAAGTCACGGCTGGTATCATCCTGGTGTGCTGCAAGCTCGGTCAGCACATATTCTAGATATTCGTAGACCCGGAGACCGTTTGCTTTTGCAGTCTCTACCAGGCTGTATATGATGGCACTGGCTTCTGCTCCGCGGATGGAATCCACGTTGACCCAGTTCTTACGCCCAAGGGTGAAAGGACGGATGGCACGTTCTGCGGTGTTGTTGTCCATGGGGACTTTCCCATCGGTCAGGAAGAACCGGAGATATTCCTCCTGGTTCAGACTGTACTGGAGTGCCTTGCAGGTGCTGCCTCCGGCGGGGACTTTTGGAAGAGATTCTTTTACCCATGCGAAATAAGCGTCAACTTTTGGCGCGACCTCACGCTGACGGTAATCTTTCCGGTCTTTATCTTTGGATTTATCGTAAAGCCCATTCAGGTGGAGCAACTCGGAGATCAGCTTCACACCCTGTGCGGCAACGGTCCCTTCGAGTTCCGGAATGCCGGTGGCTTTTACGAGTTCCGCATACTTTCGTTTCGCGTGAACCCAACAGCCAGCAACCTTCAGGTCATCCTTCTGCTTTTCTAAGGAATGGTAGACCTGATATCCATCGGTCACCAGAATCCCGGAATAGCTCCGGAGGAATTCCTTCGGATGATCCGCTTTTCTGGTACTGCGGTAGTCATAGAGGATCACCGGGTGTTTTTCGCTTTCCCCGGTGCAGTAGACCCACATATAACTTTTGGCACCGGAACTGCGGCCATCGCGGATCACTTCAAAAGGAGTTTCATCTGCATGGATCAGGGATGAAGTAATCAGTTCCTTAAGAAGTTTCTCGTAGAGGATGTTCAGATGGATCTCTGTGGCACGCATCATCCAATTGGCCATGGTGTTTGTCTCGAGGTTCACACCGCTGTCTTTGTAGCAGCGTGACTGCCTTTCCAGGGGGAGATGATTGTTGAACTTCCCGTTGATGATGGCGGCTACCAGAGAAGCGGTAGCAATGCTGTTACGGAAGAGATCCGGTGAGCGTTTCGCCTTGATGATCCTGCCGTCATTGTCTTTGGAAGTATACTGGTGGATCCGGTGTTCATCTACCAGGAAGGTCTGGGGAATGATGGATAACCGTTTATACACAACGGGCTTTATTTCCTTGTAGCCATTAGGGAACAGCCTGTCCAGTTCCTCTTTTTTTAATTCGTGTTCATAGACACGGACAGGAAGAACTTTGAGATTTTCTTCCCTGAGAGTCTTGGGCTTTCTGGTATGGGAAGAGACGATGATCTCGGACACTTCAGGTTCTTCAGAATCATCAGAGAAGAACTCAGGCTCATTGAAGATCTCAAAGAGGGACAGCTGGTGCATCTGATCCGCCTTTTCCGTCTTACGGCCGAAGGAACGCTGGTTCATAAGAGCGATCTGTTCCGTAAGGAACTCCAGTTGGGAGCTGATGGAATTCAGCTGAAGCTGCAGACCTTTGATGATAGTAATGAGGACGTGTTTGTCCATCTGATTGAGTTGTTCTTCGGTAAGACTGGTGAAATCTGTCATGCTGCACCTCGTGCATGAACTGTGCCAGCAATAAAGTTTGGAAGTTTCTCATCTTCAAATGCTTCAGCATAGATGAGGTTGCTTACCCCCACAGTAGTAACAAAGAAATGTACCTTATGGAGTTCACCGGTGGTTGGATTCAGAAGAATCTCAGGTTGATCTCCAATCCAGTCTATATAGACTTTCTCTCCAGGAATGCGTTCGACCACCATACTTACAGCATCAGAACCATAGTTCTTTTCGATGAAGTGTTTAAAATGTGCACAGAACTGTGTGTACTGGTATCCGGAAGGACACTCCTGCTTGTACTTAAGCCATAAATAAAATAGATTCGCTTTGCTACCTGGGGCTGTCAGCCTTTCATATATAGCCTGATAATCAGGCATAAATTTGGCATCTTTGCGGAGAGTATTCTCCGGCGGATAAAAGATTTTTTCAACCTCCTCCGGTGCCATCTGTTCCAGCGTAGATAAATCCTTACCAGACTCCGCGAAACGATTCATGATAAGGGTAATAGTGCTACAACCGACGCCATACCGGCTTCGGCAGTCATCAAACGATATGCCACGCTGACGCATATCGATGATTCCAATAATTGTAGTGTAGTTTTGCATAATGGTATGCTCCTTTCCTGTATTTTTACTACAAGAAAGACTATACCACAGAAATCAATATACACTCCGGTGTCCGAAGCAGTACACCGTTAAACCGATATGCCTACACCGGTTGAAGCGATATGCTCACACCGTTGAGGCGAAATTTGCAACAGACCGCAGCTTTTTGGGAGAACTGCTCCCCTGGTCTCCGGCGCTTCTGAAAAACATTCGAAAATAAAATTTACAGTGAGCCGCAAAAGCGGCTTAAGATTGTCAAGGTACTTGCTATGGATCGTTTACGTTTGGAAAGGATGGCATAGCGGTCAGAGCGGTTTTTACCATGCGTGATGTGGATGCGCATATTTTTCCGCTGGATGTCTTCATAACGGAGATTGCAGACTTCACCAATACGAAGACCGGAAGAATACATGAGAGCAACCATAGCCTTGGGCTTCATATCGGTCATGGTAGAGATAAAGATTTTGGTCTCTTCTTTTGTCAGGACAAAGGGCAGATAGGTATCAAATTTCCGCATAGGAAGCTGTGTGTCATCCCATGGCTTATGAAGAACATAAAGAGTGAAAAAGCGCAGTTGGGAAATGGCAGTATTGATCGTACGGTCAGAAAGATTCCGTTCGCTTTGAAGGACCTCAAGAAACCGCCGCTGATCTTTGTAAGAGACCTGCGAAGGCGTTTTGTGAAGGGGATTCCCGATATAATCGAGATAAGCAGAAATATAAGTCTGGTAAGATTGCATTGTATGGTCGGTAAGACCACGAAGAGAAATCATTTTTTGTAGCATTTTAAATAATCCATGAAATAACCTCCTGAAATAAGTGAAAGATAAAGTGACATCACAAAAACAGGTGGTGATCTGGATAAAAAATAAAATATGTAATTGTTAAGTTTAAAAAAACATGATAAAATACGTATAGCAGTTTTTGTTGTTATGTGGTTGTTTGAGTGTGGTAACTTAACAATACAACATAAATACAAAAAATACTATTTTTTTATAAAAGTGGTAATTTTTACGTAACTGGGGCTAGCCGTTGCGCTAGCGACTTGGTACAATACAACAAAGAACGTTTAGAAAGGGAGAAGTTTGAAACAAAGAGGTAGTGGATAGAGAAAAATTTATGGCATAGCAAACAAGCCATCTTGCGGTGGCTAAAAAAATAAATATAGACGCAACACCTAATTCATGACAGGAGACATATCATCTTTGATGATATATCCTCGTTGACGCATTAAATTAAGTGCCTGTGATGCAGTTAATACCTTAGCCTCATTCACAGGACGAGACTCAAGAAAACCTTCCGGTGTATATGGCTTTAAATCTGTGAGTATGTGCCAGATAGCGGTCAGGATCATACGACAGATGGCAATGATGGCTTTCTTGTGTCCGCGACGTGCTTTTATACGACGGTAGCGATTTGTAAATTCAGGATGTTTCTTCGATTTGATTAAAGCATTTGCAATCTGTACCAGAACTGGTTTAAAATAGGTACCAGCACGGGAAATTCTAGTTGATTTGATTTTACGATCACTTTTATCGTTACGAGGACAACATCCGGCCCATGAAACGAGGTTTTTGGCTGTGGGGAATACAGACATATCACTACCGATTTCAGAAAGGACTTGGATTGCAGTTAATGGATTCTTATCGAATCCGGGCACTGTACGAATCAGGTTGAGAGCGACCTCGTATTTATCACTGAGACGAAAGATTTCCCGTTCTATTTCTGATTTATGCTTTTCTAATTCGTCGATATGTTCAAGACACTGACGAAGTTTGACAGCCTGCTCCGGTGAGATAGCACCATCAACAGCGGCTTGAATTTCTTCGATAGGAGTCTTACATCTGTCATCAACAAAAGGTGTTACATCAAAAAATTCCCCAGGGTGTTGTAAAATCTGTTCTGTAATGGAACGAGATGATTTTCCAAAGATATCCGAAAAGACATCGTCCAGTTTCAGATTGGATACGGTAAGACAGTTATGCGCACGATTCTTTTCACCGGTAATCATACAGGTAAGTTTGAAACGGTATCTAACCAGATCTCTTAACTGGCGGATATCAGCCGGTGGAATAAAAGAAGGCTTGACCATGCCACACATGTATAGATCACAGATCCATTTGGCATCCTTACGGTCAGTTTTATTCCCGGTTTGTGGTTTCGTGTATTTTGGATGAGAAAGAGTAACCCAGAGGTTATGCTTCTCTAAGATATTGAAAACAGGGATCCAGTACTTACCGGTAGATTCCATACAGATATCAGTGCAGTTGTATTTGGCAAGCCAGTCACACAGCTCATTCAAGCCTTTTGTAAAGGAAGAAAAGCGAGCCTGCTTATATTCAACACGATCATGGGAATCAGCAATACCGATACATGCATAGATCCATGTTTTGTGGACATCAAGTCCACAGCAGTTTTTACGAATGATTTTAAAAGACAATAGAATAACCTCCTGAAAGTTTATAGTTATAAAGCTGACAGTGACTGGTCATCCGGCAAAATCGAGTCGACTTTGGAAGAGATAAGTTTACGGGCTACAGTTATGCGCCATTCATTGATGCCTTAACGGATGACCGACAACATATAAAAATGCGAGGTCGCCGCTATACAGCCCCGCCACTCACCTCCACGTGTTCTGTAGTGTGTCAGCCTTATAGGTGGATTTTATCAGAAGGAAAATTGAATTAAAAGTGCAAGGGCAGATGCCATGTTTCATGGCTCATTGGTGCCTTGCGCAGAAAGGCGGATTATAAAAATGAAAGTAGTTATTCTGGCAGGTGGATTTGGAACAAGAATTTCGGAAGAAAGCATATATAAACCGAAACCTATGATAGAAATAGGAGGAAAACCTATATTGTGGCATATTATGAAGCTGTATTCACATTATGGGTTTAATGAGTTTATTATTTGTGCGGGATATAAGCAGCATGTGATTAAAGAATGGTTTGCAGATTATTATTTACATAATACAGATGTTACATTTGATCTGCAAACAAATTCTATGATTTCGCATAATAATTATTCAGAACCTTGGAAGGTAACAGTAGCAGATACGGGATTAAATACCATGACAGGGGGAAGAATAAAAAGAATTCAGAAATATGTGGGAAATGAGCCCTTTTTACTTACATATGGAGATGGAGTATCAAATGTCAATATTCAGGAATTGGTGGAGTGGCATAAGGCTCATGGAAAGATGCTGACGATGTCTGCTTATAATGTAGAACAGAGATTTGGGGTTTTGGACATAAATGCAGATAGCGAGATCACCGCTTTTAGGGAAAAATCGAAGGATGATGGTAGTTTAATTAATATTGGATATATGGTTTGCAAGCCTGAAATTTTCGACTTAATTGATGGTGATTCAACGGTTTTCGAAAAAGATCCGTTGAATAAGGCAGCAGAAATGAGAGAATTAATAGCATATAAACATAATGGATTCTGGCAGTGTATGGATACCGTAAGGGAAAAACAGAAGCTTGAAGAACTATGGAATACGAATACTGCACCATGGAAGGTATGGGAATAGGATAAAATGAAAAAGATGATTACGGTAGTAGTGCCTACTTATAATGAAGAACTGAATGTAGATAATGTATATGCCAGAGTTACGAAGATAATGGCTGAGTCATTGAATAACTATGATTATGAAATTATGTTTGTCGATAATTGTTCACTGGATGCAACTAGAGACAAGATCAAGGCACTAATTGAAAGAGATAAAAGGGTAAAGGCCATTTTTAATGCACGCAATTTCGGGTATGTAAGAAATGTTTTTTATGGTCTATCACAGGCAGAGGGAGATTGTGCAGTACTTTTACATGCAGATTTACAGAACCCTCCTGAACTAATTGTAGATTTTGTGAAATATTGGGAAGAATCTTATAAAGTAATAGTAGGAATTAAGCGCAAAAGTAAGGAAAATAAAGTTTTGTTTGCAATTAAGGGACTGTATTATAAATTTATGAATAAAATTTCTGATACAGAAATGATAGAACAGTTAACGGATTTCGGTTTATATGATAGAAGCTTTATTAATGTATTAAAGAATTTGGATGATCCTGTACCCTACTTTAAGGGAATAGTCTCTGAGTTAGGATTCTCAATGAAAAAGGTTGAATTTGTCCAGGATGATCGTGAAAATGGGAAATCATTTACCAATTTCTTTAAAAGCTATGATTATGCCATGTTGGGAATTACGTCTTATACCAAGATTATGCGGGCAGCTAGCTGGTTGGGCTTTATTTTAGGGATAATATGTCTTATTATAGCTGTTGTAACGTTCTTGTCAAAGATTTTGGGATGGCAGGATTTCCCGGTGGGAATCGCAGCAATATGTGTAGGAATGTTCTTCCTAAGCGCAATACAAATGTTCTTTATAGGTATTTTGGGAGAGTATGTTATGAGTATAAATACCAGAGTACTACACAGACCCCTTGTTATCGAAGAAGAAAGAATCAACTTTTAGTAGAGGAAAACAATAAATGAAATATGATGTTATTATTGTTGGGACAGGTTTTTCGGGAAGTATTATTGCCAGAAAAATAGCAGATAATCTTAATTTGAGGGCATTGGTATTAGAGAAGAGGAATCATATTGCAGGCAATATGTATGACAAAATGGATGAAAAAGGCATTAGAGTTCAGCAATATGGTCCACATACTCTGATTACAGATCATGCATGGATTGTGGATTTTATCAAACAATATGCTGTATGGGAACCGTGGGATGTTACAGCAAAGGTAGAAATTGATAATAAATTATATACTCTCCCGTTTAATTATCAATTCATTCGGGAGTATTACGGGGAAAAGAAAGCAAAAAATCTGATTGAGAAGTTGGAAAACGCTTATGAGGGTAAAGATCGTGTTACAGTCTTTGAAATATTAGATAATCCGGATGAAGAAATAGTAGAATTCGGTGAAATGCTGTGCCAGAAGGATTACTTCCCGTATAGTTCAAAGCAATGGGGAATCCCGATGGAAGCTATGGACAGAAGCGTTATCTCGCGTGTGAAATTTGCACTGTCTGAGGATAAGAGATATATTCAACAGCGTTATCAATACATTCCGGTGAATGGATTTACGGATTTTTTTAATAATATTTTAAATTCTGAAAAAATTACTGTAAAAACAGAAGAGGATGCATTACCACATATAAGATTTGATGATAAGACGGGAAAGGCTTTGTTTGAATGGGAAGGAGAGATTTATAGTTGTCCTATCATTTTTACAGGGCCGATAGATGAACTTTTTAACACCTGTTATGGGGCATTGCCGTATCGTTCACTGGATATTAAATTTAAATCCTTTGATTTTGACAGTTATCAGGATGTTCCATTTGTTTCTTACCCTCAGGCAGAAGGATATACGAGAATTGTTGAATATAAAAAGCTTACAAATCAGAACGTTAAGGACAAGACAACTATTTCCATAGAGTATCCACAACAGTATGTACAGCATGTGAATCAACCGTATTATCCAATTATAAATGAAGATAATCTTTCACTGTATGAAAAGTATAAAAAACTAGCAGATAAATATAATAATTTGTTTGTATGTGGTAGATTGGGTGATTACAAATACTATAATATGGATGCTGCTATTGAAAGAGCTTTAAGTGTTGAAAAAGAAATAGAAGAATTTGTAGAACAGCCCAAAAGAGTATAGGAGCAATAATGTTTGATTTAGATTTTTATAGAGGGAAAAAAGTACTTTTAACAGGACATACAGGGTTCAAGGGCTCGTGGATGTCGAAAATGTTATTGGAAGCGGGGGCTGATGTTACCGGATATTCATTAAATCCTCCGACTACACCTTCACTGTATGATATTATTAATCTTGATGCCGATATGAAATCTGTCATAGGGGATATTCGAGATTATGAAAAATTATATGCAGTTTTTAAAGAAGTAAAACCGGATATTGTATTTCATTTGGCAGCACAGCCGATAGTTCGGGATGCATATAAAGATCCACGTTATACCTATGAGACGAATGTAATGGGTACAGTCAATCTGCTGGAATGTGTAAGAAGTGTAGATACTGTTAAATCAGTCGTTAATGTCACAACTGATAAGGTATATAAAAATAAAGAATGGATTTGGGGCTATAGAGAAAACGAAGAACTTAATGGCTATGACCCATATTCTAACAGTAAATCCTGTTCAGAGTTAGTTACAAGCAGTTATATTAATTCTTTCTTACAAGAAGCAGGAATAGCTGTGTCTACTGCCAGAGCAGGAAATGTAATTGGTGGGGGTGATTTCGCAAATGATAGAATTATCCCTGACTGTATTAGAGCAGCCATAAATCACAAGGATATTATTGTAAGAAATCCCTATTCAACCAGACCATATCAACATGTACTGGAACCGGTATATGCATATATGATGATTGCAGCAAAACAGTATGAAAATATTACATATGCCGGAAATTATAATGTAGGCCCCAATGATACAGATTGCTATCAGACGGGAGAGTTGGTAAATACGTTTGTCAAGAAGTGGGGAGAGTCCTTGCAGTGGGTTAATAAGGCAGACGGTGGACCGCATGAGGCGAACTTCTTAAAACTGGATTGTTCTTTGCTGAAGGATAAATTTGGATGGCATCCTTGTTGGAATTTGGAAAAAGCAATAGAAAAGACTGTGGAGTGGGCAAAGTGTTGGAATAATGGTGGTAATGTAAATGTATGTGTAATGCAGCAAATACAGGAATATATTAAGAAAGCCGGGGAATAGAATGCCGATTACATTTAGAAAAACAGACGTACAGGATGTTCTGATCATAGAACCACATATGTTTCCGGATGACAGAGGACTATATAAGAAATGTTATGAAAAGCAAGTGTACTTGCATGCTGGAATCTATTGTGAATTTACAGAAACCAGTGATATATATTCCTGCAAAGGGGCACTAAGAGGACTGCATTATCAACAAAATTACTCTCAGGCAAAATTATTGCATGTTATCAGTGGGTGTATTTATGACGTTGCATTGGATCTGAGACCGCAATCCTCCACTTTTGGGAAATATCATACAGAATTACTTAGCGCAGAAGAAAATAAGGTAATATTTGTTCCAGAAGGCTTTGCACATGGATTTATTACTTTGTCTGAGGAAGCAACATTTTCTTATCAATGTTCCGGAAAATATGACCCGGAGTCTTGCGGAGGAATATTATGGAGTGATCCTGAATTGAACATTCCCTGGCCGTTAGAAGAATACGGAATAGAAAACATTATCAGTACAGATAAAGATAAAAACTGGCCGACTTTTAGAGATTATTGCAAGAGTGAGGGAATAGTATTGTGAAAAAGGTAATTGTAACAGGAGCGACAGGATTTGTAGGAAGTTGGGTTACAAAGGAATTACTGGCACATGGAATAGAAGTGATTGCTGTAGTTCGTGAAAATAGTCACAACTTGGAAAAATTACAGGGACAGAATGTAAAAATAGTTTTTTGCAACCTTAGTAATATGAGCAGTTTACCGCAACTAATTGAGGATAGGGATATTGACACGGTATACCACTTTGGCTGGCAGGGAGTATCTGATGAAGATATTCGCAATGCAGATATCCAAATGGAAAATGTGAAGGCAACTCTGGATCTGATAAAAGTGATGCCTGATTTGGGAAGCCGGACATTTATAGGAGCGGGAAGCCTCCATGAAATTGAATCATTTTATGACATGAAAGAAGATAAAGTCATAAAAAATTTGGGATATATGTATAAAGCGGCAAAAATATCAGCGCACTGGATGGGAAAAGCTTTGGCTGGATCCATGGGCATAAGGTTTTTTTGGCCGATTATTTCCAATACGTTTGGCGCAGGAGAAAATTCGGGGAGATTAATTAATACAATTGTAAGAAAAGTATTGAAGGGAGAGGTTCCGGCACTTTCTGCAGGAAAGCAAAATTATGATTTTGTATATATCAGCGATGTGGCAAGAGCTTTTTACCTAATTGGTGAAAAAGGAATTGATGGAACAAATTACTTTATAGGTTCAGGGGAAGCTAAAACATTGCGTGAGTATCTGGAGATTGTTGGTAGCATGGCTAACAAAACGAACAATTCAAATATTGCGCTTGGATTTGGAGAGATAAAATCAAATGTGGTTTATCTGCCAGGGGAGGTGTTTGACATAAGTACACTTGTTAGGGATACAGGATATGCTCCTCAAATATCATTTGAAGAAGGTGTTGAACAAACAGTAAACTGGATAAAAGACAATTTGTGATATAAAACAAGGCATATGATTGAATAGCTGTAAAAAGTATGATAAACTAAAATTAGTTCTGCTAATATAGCTAAAGTAGAAAGAAATTTATAGAATGAAAAAAGCACTTATTACAGGAATTACAGGACAGGATGGATCTTATTTGGCAGAGTTTCTGTTAGAGAAGGGATATGAAGTACATGGTATTACTCGTCGTGCCTCTATTTCCAATACTGCAAGAATCGATCATCTGATTGCGAAGCACGCAATTACATTACATGATGGAGATTTGTCTGATACTTCATCCATTACCAATATTATTGCAAAAGTACGTCCGGATGAGATCTACAATCTGGCAGCGCAGTCTCATGTACAGGTATCTTTTGATGTACCTGAGTATTCCGGAGATGTGGATGCTATCGGCGTATTGAGAATTCTGGAAGCTGTCAGAATCCTTGGCCTTGC
>ULXI01042039.1_pt1 | contig 19833 bp, 17 predicted proteins | sample 1961181 | NCBI WGS metagenome assembly ULXI01 (sample SAMEA4835835, study PRJEB28245) | human gut metagenome | biome: gut microbiome; material: fecal sample | place: Denmark | collected 2008 | reverse complement strand
GATGCCGCAGGCACGGCCAAGCACGGCCATACTGGGCACCCAGACGGTCTGGATCTCCTGCGTCCGGCACAGCAGCGCGATGGGCTCTATGACGGCAGGATCGGCATTTTCAGCCAGAAAAACATACCTGGCGCGGCCTGCCTCCACAGCTTTTTTCAGCTGCTTCGCGCCGACCACCGTCTTAACGCCGGTAAGGTCTGGCACATTGCCGCACTCGGGTATTCTACTTTCCTTTTTTGTATCCATACAAGATGATATTATACGCATTTTTTCAGGATTGTCAACAAATTTTCCAGATTTTTTTCGTTATGTTCTTTCTGAGAGGTATTATTCAAAACACCCATATATATTCACACGCAATCTCCAGCAGCCGCCTGTCCAACTCGTCTGACGTGCATACGAATTCCCATACGAGGTCTTCCTGCTCACGCGATAATGTTGTCGTCATGTCAGAAAATTGTTTCTCTAAAACAAGGTACCTTTGCAGGATACTACTGTAGCTTGAATCCAGCTTGGCAATTTCCCGTAGCTTTGCCAATTTCTTTTCTACTAAATCATCCATATTTTCCCTCCTGCGACGCAATAATTAAGTCATTTGCCCATATCATTCTAATATATCGCTATAATATTGTCAATACTGCGTCAGAGGTGAGCCAATATGAAAGATGATTTCCCCCGGTATACGCTGCGCATTTCTCAGATTCTGCTGGACAAGCTGGGATATATTGCCGAATACGAGGGTCGAACCAAAAATAAGGAAATCGAGCAACTGATAAAGAAACGCATTGCGGAATTTGAGGCCGAACATGGCATCATAGACGAAGCCGCCCTCGCATCCAACTGATGCGAGGGTCATTTTTATCATTTTCAATATTGCAAATCCGGCCGCCGCCCTTTCGGGCAGCGGCCGGATTGTTTATTATCAGTTCAGTGCGTTCTCGATCATTTCCTCGGGGATTCTGGCTTCGGGGGTCGCGCCGGGCTGGTAGTCCCGGTAGGCCATCAGGCCGGAACCGGCGGGGATCAGCTTGCCGATCAGCACGTTCTCCTTCAGACCTACCAGATGGTCTACCTTGCCCTTGATGGCGGCATCGGTAAGCACCTTGGTCGTCTCCTGGAAGGAGGCGGCGGACAGGAAGGAGTCGGTGGCCAGAGCGGCTTTGGTGATGCCCAGCAGCATGGCGCTGGCAGTGGCGGGACGCAGCTCGGTCTCGCCGGCGTCAATGCGGCGCTGAATTTCGGCGTTGGCATCCTCGAACTCGAAGTTGTCGATGGCGCTGCCGGTGAGCAGCGCGGTATCGCCGGGATCTTCCACACGCACCTTGCGCATCATCTGACGGATGATGACCTCGATGTGCTTGTCGTTGATCTCAACGCCCTGCTGACGGTACACCGCCTGGACGGACTGCACCAGATAATCCTGCACAGCCTCCACGCCGGAGATACGCAGGACGTCCTGGGGATACAGCGCGCCGTCGGTGATGGGCTGACCCTTTTCCACGACCTTGCCGTGGGCGACCTTCAGTCCCACAGAGTAAGGCACCTGATACACCTTCACCTCACCGTCGTCGGCGGTCACGGTGATGTTACGCAGGGCAGTGCGGTGGGTCTCGTCCACGCTCACTACGCCGGTGATCTCGGAGATCTGCGCCATCTTCTTGGGACGGCGGGCCTCAAACAGTTCTTCGACTCGAGGCAGACCCTGAGTGATATCGTCACCCGCGACGCCGCCGGAGTGGAAGGTACGCATGGTCAGCTGGGTACCGGGTTCGCCGATGGACTGAGCGGCAATGATGCCGACGGCCTCACCCAGATCGACCTCCTTGGAGGTGGCAAGGTTCATGCCGTAGCACTTGGCGCACACGCCCACACGGGCGCGGCAGCCCAGAATGGTGCGGATATAGATCTTGTTGATGCCGTGCTGCTCGAACTTCTCCGCGTCCTCGGGCATCATCATGACGTCCTTGGAGTGCAGCAGCTCGCCGGTCTGGGGATCGACCACATCGTGGACGGGATAACGGCCGCGGATGCGGTTGCCGAAGGTGTCGATCACGTCGCCATTCTTGTCGTACACCGCGCCGACCCAGATGCCGTTGGTGGTGCCGCAGTTGTGCTCCCGGATGATGACGTCCTGAGAAACGTCCACCATTCGACGGGTCAGGTAACCGGAGTCAGCGGTACGCAGAGCGGTATCGGTCATGCCCTTACGGGCGCCTCTGGAGGAGATGAAGTATTCCAGAACGGACAGGCCTTCACGGAAGTTCGCCTTAACGGGAATTTCGATGGTACGGCCTGCGGTATCGGCCATCAGGCCGCGCATACCGGCCAGCTGACGGATCTGTGCCATGGAACCACGGGCGCCGGAGTCGGCCATCATGTAGATGGGGTTGAACTCGTCCATGCTGCCCTGCAGGGCGTTGGTGACGTCCGCGGTGGTCTTTTCCCACTGCTGAACCACCAGACGGTAGCGCTCGTCGTTGGTGATATAGCCCTGACGGTAGAAGTGCTCGATCTCCACGACCTTCTTCTCCGCGGAATGCACCATCTCGTACTTGACGCTGGGAACCACCATGTCCGCGATGGACACGGAGATAGCACCCTTGGTGGAATACTTGTAGCCCAGAGCCTTGATGCGGTCCAGCATCTCGGTGGCGATGGTAAAGCCGTGGCGGCGGATGCACTTGTCGATGATCTTGCCCAGCTGCTTCTTGCCGACAAGGAAGCTGACCTCCAGATCGAACTCATGGCCGGGGACGGTGCGGTCAACGAAGCCCAGATCCTGCGGGATCGGCTCGTTGTAGATCAGGCGGCCGACGGTGGCGTCGATGATGCGGTAGCGCATCTCGCCGTCGATCTTCTTGCCGTAGCGCACCCGGATGGGAGCGTGCAGCCCCACGGTGCCGGCAGCGTAGGCGGCAATGGCCTCGTTGACGGAGGAATAATTGTGGATGGGGCGGAACTTGGCAATGGCCTTGCCCGCGGCCTTGGCGGCCTTGTTGGCGGCGACGAACTCGTCCGCGTCCACGATCTCATTGACGGGGAAGTCGGTATCGCCGGGGTCGGTGACGAACACGGTCTCCGCGCCCTTCTCGGCCTTGCCCAGACGGGTGTAGGTCAGATAGTACGCGCCAAGGATCATATCCTGCGTCGGCACGGTGACGGGCTTGCCGTCCTGAGGACGCAGCAGGTTGTTGGCGGACAGCATCAGCATTCTGGCCTCAGCCTGCGCCTCGGGAGACAGGGGTACGTGAATGGCCATCTGGTCGCCGTCGAAGTCGGCGTTGAAAGCGGTGCAGCACAGAGGATGCAGCTTCAGGGCGCGGCCTTCCACCAGAATCGGCTCGAAAGCCTGAATGCCCAGACGGTGCAGGGTAGGCGCACGGTTCAGCATGACCGGGCGATCCTTGATGATCTCGTCCAGAGCGTCCCAGACCTCGGTCTTGCCCTTGTCGATCATCTTCTTGGCGGACTTGATGTTGTTGGCCAGACCGTCGGAGACCAGCTTCTTCATAACGAAGGGGCGGAACAGCTCGATGGCCATTTCCTTGGGCACGCCGCACTGATACAGCTTCAGCTCAGGGCCGACGACGATAACGCTGCGTCCGGAATAGTCAACACGCTTGCCCAGCAGGTTCTGACGGAAGCGTCCCTGCTTGCCCTTGAGCATGTCGGACAGGGACTTCAGCGCCCGGTTGTTGGCGCCGGTGACGGCGCGGCCGCGGCGACCGTTGTCGATCAGGGCGTCCACGGCCTCCTGCAGCATCCGCTTCTCGTTGCGGATGATGATGTCGGGGGCGTGGAGCTGCACCAGCCGCTTCAGACGGTTGTTCCGGTTGATAACACGGCGGTACAGATCGTTCAGATCAGAGGTGGCGAACCGGCCGCCGTCCAACTGGATCATGGGACGGATGTCGGGGGGAATGACGGGCAGCACATCCATGATCATCCAGCTGGGCTTGTTGCCGGATTCCCGGAAGGCTTCCACAACCTCCAGCCGCTTGACGATCCGCAGCTTCTTCTGGGAGGAAGCGGTTTTCAGCTCCTCACGAAGCTGATGGCTCAGCTGGTCCAGATCGATCTGCTCCAGCAGCGCCTTGACGGCTTCCGCGCCCATACCGGCCTTGAAGTCGTCCTCGTACTTTTCCCGCATGTCCCGGTATTCCTTCTCGGTGAGCACCTGATTCAGCGCCAGAGGTGCATCGCCGGGGTCGGTGACGATATAGGCGGCGAAGTACAGGACTTTCTCCAGCACCTTGGGGGAGATGTCCAGGATCAGGCCCATCCGGGAGGGAATGCCCTTGAAATACCAGATGTGGCTGCAGGGGGCGGCCAGCTCAATGTGGCCCATGCGCTCCCGGCGCACCTTGGCCTTGGTGACTTCCACGCCGCAGCGGTCGCAGATCTTGCCCTTGTACTTGATTTTCTTATATTTACCGCAGTGGCACTCCCAGTCCTTGGTCGGTCCGAAGATCCGCTCGCAGTACAGGCCGTCCCGCTCGGGCTTCAGGGTACGATAGTTGATGGTCTCAGGCTTCTTCACTTCGCCATAGGACCACTGCCGGATCATCTCCGGCGAAGCAATGCCGATTTTAATGGCATCAAAGGTGGCATCTGCCATGTTTCAGCCTCCTTAATCTTCGTAGCTATCGGTGTCGGACTCCTCCGCATCACCGAACACATCCAAAATACTCTCCGGGCTGTCCTCGTCGATCACGAAGCCCGCGTCCAGCACCTCGTCGGTGGAGCCGACCACCACCTCATTGTCGGTGTCGGAGCTGTAGACCACATCGTCGTCGTCATCGTCGTCCTTCAGCTCGATCTCGTTGCCGTTCTCGTCCAGCACGCGGATGTCCAGACACAGCGCCTGCAGTTCCTTGACCAGAACCTTGAAGGATTCCGGCACGCCGGGCTTGGGAATGTTCGCGCCCTTGACGATGGCCTCGTAGGTCTTGACACGACCGGTGACGTCGTCGGACTTGACGGTCAGGATCTCCTGCAGGGTATAGGCGGCGCCGTAGGCCTCGAGGGCCCAAACTTCCATTTCGCCGAAACGCTGACCGCCGAACTGCGCCTTGCCGCCCAGAGGCTGCTGGGTGACCAGTGCGTAGGGGCCGGTGGAACGGGCGTGGATCTTATCGTCAACCAGGTGATGGAGCTTGAGGTAGTAGGGATAGCCGACGGTGACCAGATTGTCGAAGGGTTCGCCGGTACGGCCGTCGTACAGAACGGTCTTGCCGTCCTCCCGCAGACCCGCCAGCTTCAGGGTATCCCGGATGTCCTTCTCGTTGGCGCCGTCGAACACGGGGGTGGCGACCTTCCAGCCCAGCGCCTTGGCGGCGTAGCCCAGATGGACTTCCAGAACCTGTCCGATGTTCATACGGGAAGGCACGCCCAGGGGGTTCAGCACGATGTCCAGCGGGGTGCCGTCGGGCAGGAAGGGCATATCTTCTTCCGGCAGGACGCGGGAAACGACGCCCTTGTTGCCGTGACGGCCGGCCATCTTATCGCCCACGGAGATCTTTCTCTTCTGGGCGATATATACCCGGACGGACTTGGTGACGCCGGGGGCAAGCTCGTCGGAATTTTCCTTGGTGAAGACCTTGACGTCCACCACGATACCGCTTTCGCCGTGGGGAACCTTCAAGGAGGTATCCCGGACTTCTCTTGCCTTCTCGCCGAAGATGGCTCTCAGCAGCCGCTCCTCGGGGGTCAGCTCGGTCTCGCCCTTGGGGGTGACCTTACCAACCAGATAATCACCGGCGTGAACCTCCGCGCCCACGCGGATGATGCCGTTTTCGTCCAGATCCTTCAGGGTGTCCTCGCCCACGTTGGGGATGTCCCGGGTGATCTCCTCGGGGCCAAGCTTGGTGTCACGGGCTTCGGTCTCATGCTCCTCGATGTGGATGGAGGTGAAGACGTCCTCCCGCACCAGACGTTCATTCAGCAGAATGGCGTCCTCGTAGTTGTAGCCTTCCCAGGTGACGAAGCCGATGAGCACGTTCTTGCCCAGAGCCACCTCGCCGCCGGAGCAGCTGGGGCCGTCGGCAATGATCTGCTGGGTGTCCACCCGCTCGCCAACCACCACGATGGGACGCTGGTTGATGCAGGTGCCGGCATTGCTCCGGGCGAACTTGGTCAGATGGTAGGTCTGTACGTCGCCGTCGTCATACTTGACGGTGATGTCGGTAGCGGAAACGGCGGTAACAGTGCCCGGCTTCTCCGCCTTGATGCAGACCTCGGAGTCCACGGCGGCCTTATGCTCGATGCCGGTGGCAACGATGGGCGGCTCGGTGGTCAGCAGAGGCACGGCCTGACGCTGCATGTTTGCGCCCATCAGAGCACGGTTGGCGTCGTCGTTCTGCAGGAAGGGAATGAAGGAGGTCGCGATGGAGATCATCATTCTGGGGGACACGTCGATATAATCGATGACGCCCCGGTCCACTTCGATGATCTCGTTGCGGTGACGGCAGGTGATACGGGCATTCTTCAGGCAGCCGTTTTCGTCCAGAGGCTCGCTCGCCTGACCGATGTAGAAGTCGTCCTCCACGTCGGCGGTCATATACTCCACGTCCTTGGTGACGAAGCCGGTGGCCTTGTCCACCTTGCGGTAAGGCGCTTCCACGAAGCCGTACTCGTTGATCCGGGCGAAGGTCGCCAGATAGTTGATCAGGCCGATGTTGGGGCCTTCAGGGGTCTCAATGGGGCACATACGGCCATAGTGGGTGTAGTGAATATCACGCACGTCGAAGGACGCCCGGTCACGGCTCAGACCGCCGGGGCCCAGAGCGGACAGACGGCGCTTGTGGGTCAGTTCGGCCAGAGGGTTATTCTGATCCATGAACTGGCTCAGGGGGGAGGAACCGAAGAATTCCTTAATCACGGCGGTCACAGGCCGGATGTTGATCAGGCTCTGGGGGGTGACCGCGTCCAGATCCTGAACGGTCATACGCTCCCGGATGACCCTGTCCAGACGGGAGAAGCCGATGCGGAACTGGTTCTGCAGCAGCTCGCCCACGCAGCGCAGGCGGCGGTTGCCCAGGTGGTCGATATCGTCAGGGGTGCCGACGCCCATGGCCACGCAGTTCAGGTAGTTGATGGAGGCCATGATGTCGTCCACAATGATGTGCTTGGGAATCAGGTCGTCGATCCGATCGGCGATGGCTTCCTTCCAGCCGTCGGCGGGGACGGTCTCCAGCATTTCCTTCAGAACCGGGAAATGCACCTTCTCCCGGACGCCGTATTCTTTGGGGTCAAAGTCCACGAAGGCGTCCATATAGACCATGTTGTTGGAGAACACCTTGACATTGGTATCGCCGACCTTGATGACAGCCTCGTTGACGCCCTTGCGGCTCAGCTCATGGGCCTGGGCGCGGGAGATGAATTCCCCGGGCATGACCAGAATTTCGCCGGTCATGGGGTCGGCAATAGGCTCGGCCGCTTCCTGACCGGACAGGCGGCTCCAGATGTCCATCTTCTTATTGAACTTATACCGGCCGACGGTGCTCACGTCATAGCGGTGGGCGTCGAACAGCAGCCCTTCCAGATGGGCAGTGGCGGTCTCCACCGTGGGAGGCTCGCCGGGACGCAGGCGGCGGTAGATTTCCAGCAGGGACTCCTCCCGGGTCTTGCAGGGATCCTTGTCGATGGTCGCAAGAATCCGGGCGTCCTCGCCGAACATCTGCTTGATCTGCTCATCGGTCTGCACGCCCAGGGCGCGGATCAGGCAGGTGATGGGCAGCTTGCGGTTCTTATCGATGCGCACCCAGAAGACATTGGCGTTGTCCGTCTCGTATTCCAGCCAGGCGCCGCGGTAGGGAATCACCGTAGCGGTGTAGGTATGCTGATCGGCCTTGTCCACCTCGTGGCCGTAGTACATGCCGGGGCTGCGGACGATCTGGGAAATGATAACACGTTCAGCGCCGTTGATGACGAAGGTGCCGCCGTTGGTCATCACGGGGAAATCGCCCATGAAGATTTCCTGTTCCTTGATTTCGTCGGTCTCGGTGTTGCGCAGGCGCACCCGCACCTTGATGGGCTTGGCGTAGGTAGCGTCCCGCTCCTTGCACTCCTCGATGGTGTACTTGGGCTTATCCTCCATGGTGTAGTCCAGGAAGCTCAGCTCCAGCTTGCCGGAGAAGTCGGTAATGGTACCTACGTCCTTGAAGACTTCCCGCAGGCCGGTTTCCAGGAACCACTGGTAGGAGTCCTTCTGGATCTTCAGCATGTTGGGGATCTCCAGGATCTCTTCATACTTCGCGTAGGATTTACGCATGGTCTTGCCGTACATAACGTCCTTGACCATTGCCATATGGATCATCACAGCCTTTCTTTCGGATTGTGTTGCTTACTTTGTGAGGATGTTTAATACGCTCGGAGCCGTTGTCAATTTTGTGGAACTTGGTACTTGACACAGCCCGATTCCTGTGCTAAAATGTCCGTGTTGGGAGAGGTTTGCGCAAATGGGCATAGTACCACAGTATGGACTTCCAGTCTACCACATTGCCCAACTTTTGTCAATGAATAATTTCCACAATTCCGAGGCTCGCGCCTCGTTTTTTTGCGCCTATTTTGCCGAAAATCCCCTCTATCCCCCATAGAAATTCCGGACTCTACGCTCCGTGTGTGTACATTTTCCCCTCTGTCCCGTAAACTGACCCTCAGAAAGGAGGCGCCCCATGAACCAGATTCAAATCGGCAGATTTATCGCCGCGTCCAGAAAAGCCCAAGGCCTGACCCAGAGGCAGCTGGCAGACAAACTCGGCATCAGCGACAAAACCGTATCCAAATGGGAACGGGGCAAGGGACTGCCCGAGGTCGGCCTGATGCTCCCCCTGTGCGCTTCTCTGGACATCACCGTCAACGACCTTCTCTCCGGCGAGCGGGTCAGCGACGCCAACTATCAGAAGAAAGCGGAGGAAAACATAATGGATTTGATGAAGGAAAACGAAGAAAACAAGCGGTGGATGCTCCTGTCCGTCATCTGCGCCGTCATCACGGTCATTGCGGTATGCGCCCTGGTCACGATTGCGTCCTGTCTGGAAATGCCCGCAGCCGCCCGGGTTGCGCTGCTCCTATTCACCGCCGCAGTCGCGGCCACCGGTATCGGCGCGGCCGCCGTACTGGACGTGAAAGCCGGGTATTACCAATGCCCCCACTGCCACGCGGTCTTTGTCCCCACCATGGCGCAGTACGTAAAGGGTCTGCACACCCTCACCCGCCGCCGTCTGACCTGCCCCGGCTGCGGAAGAACCTCCATGTGCCGCCACCGCATTGTCCGGTGAGGGCGGTGTTGACATTCCCAGGGATTCCGCCTATAATAGATTTTGCGCAGTCGGCGAAAAGGAAGGACATATCCCATGAAAGAAAACAGAAAACTCCTGAAAGAGGTCCTCAAGGACATCCGCCACGATATGTCGGACGAGGAAGTGCTGAATCTGTTGGCAGACAGCAAGATATCCGTCAATCCTTTGGCGGAAAGGTATACGCTCGGTCAGCGGGCAGCGGACGCCATTGCCAAATTTGCGGGAAGCTGGGCGTTTATTTTTTCCTTTACCGGTCTTCTGATATTGTGGATGATCGTCAACACACTGCTGGCCTCCAAAGCGTTTGACCCCTATCCGTTTATTCTGCTGAATCTGGTGCTGTCCTGCGTAGCGGCTATTCAGGCGCCGCTCATCATGATGAGCCAGAACCGGCAGGAGGAAAAAGACCGCCGCCGCGCGGAAAACGACTACAAGGTCAACCTCAAAACGGAAATCATGATCGAGGACATCTACGACAAGGTCAACGCCATCCTCGCCAAGCAGTCGGAGCTGGAAAAGCAGCTGCAAAAGCAGAGCGGAGGAAAAAGCGAATCCGGCGCTGATATAAATTCCTGATCGCGGTATCGAACCTCCGCCGCCCCTTTACCCTGATTCATACTGAACTCCAATTAAAATCTTTAAAAAAGATTTTAATTGCCTGAAGGGCATGGAGTTCATATGAGATTTGTTTTGTGATTTCTTTCCTTATAAATCACAAAACAGGCAGCGCCGTCAGGCGATGCCTTCCTGATTAAAATTAAGATTTTAATCAGGAAATAGTATCAAAACGGGAGAACCCGCCGGAAATGCGGATTCTCCCATTTTCATTATGTTATTATATTGTCTCCACCGCCGTTACAGCGCGGAATAGCCGAAGCTGTTGACCAGAGCGTCCAGCTTCTGACCCGCCTTGCAGTAGGGGCAGTCCCGGTAGTCGTAGCTCGCGTAGCCGGGCAGGTCGTTGATGGTGTAGACGCTGCGCACGGGGTGGCCCGCCACTTCCTCCACAGCGCTGTAGATCGCGGCGACGCCCGCCACATGGCCGCCGTAATAGCCGATGGCTTCAAGGGAACGCTTGGCCGTAAAGCCGGTGGTAACGGAGGCCATCAGCACCAGAACGTGCTTGCCGGTGATCATCTTGCGGGTATTGTCCCGGAAAATGATCTGGGAGTTGGCGTTGTATTCCGGCTCCAGAACGTAGATGGTCTGGTGGGCGTTGATGGTCTGGAAGCCGCTTTTCGTCAGCTCCTCGGCCAGACACGTACCCAGCACCGCGGTGCCGTCCAGACACAGAATGGTATCCACCGGAGTGTCGTTGATGAAATGGGACACCAGCTGATGGGCGCTGTCCTTGGCCTCGCTCAGGCGGGTCTTCTGGTAGGTGATGTCCACGAAGTAATTGATGTGGGAGTGATTGGTGGCAAAATGTCCCCGGGCGATGCGAAGCGGTGCGTTGCCTCTGCGGATGGGCAGATTCATCAATGTGATCATAACAGTTACCTCCGGTTAAATAATAAAAGCGTTTTTCTCATGTCCGGCAGAAGCGTTTTCGCCGGACACCTGAAAAACGCTTTTTTTCATTATATCCCGATACCGCAAAAAAGGCAAGGGCAAACCGCCCCTGCCCCTGCCAAATTTTACCTGCCAAACTTAGGCATGTTGCGCAAACGCAGCGCCTTTTCCTGCCTGTAGAACTGATGGCCGATGATCCTGCACATTTTCCCCGTGCGGATCATCCAGTCCACCTTCCCGAAGCTCGCCCACATCACGTTGTCCGTCTCCCCGGGCTGCAAAACGATGCTTTTCAGGGGGATACGCCGGAACAGGCAGTAGTGGTCATAGAAGATGTTGCGCTCCCGGTCGCTGTCCAGTAGCTCAAATTCCTCCGGCTCCGCCTGAATGCCCGTCTCCTCGTACAGTTCCCGGGCGATGGCCTGACGGCTGGTCTCCCCCGCCTTCACCGCGCCGCCGGAATTTTCCCATGTCCCGGCGAAGCTCTTTTCCCGGGCGCGGCGGGTCAGCAGCAGATGCCCCCGGCCGTCGTAGACCCAGACGCAGACCACGACGCCGTATTCTCCCGGCTTCCATGGCGTTCCCCGCCTGTGCAGCTTCCCCGTCAGGTTCCGGTTCTCGTCGTAGATATCGTTCAGCTCCATCCGCCGCTTCCCTCCTCACTATATTGTTAGTTTAACACAGGAGCGAAAAAAAGGCAATGAAGAAACGGTTCATTTTCCCTTTTCCTATTGTATCTTCCGAAAAAATGTGGTAGACTGAATTGGATTATCCTATTTATCGTGTTTTGGAGGCCGTATGCGTTTTCATTTTCCCCCATAGTCCCCCTCCCCTGCAACTAAAAAACGATATTCTGGAGGGAACACTATGTCTCAATTAACCGAAGAAATCAGCCGGCGGCGTACCTTTGCCATCATTTCTCACCCCGACGCCGGTAAAACCACCCTGACCGAAAAGTTCCTGCTCTACGGCGGCGCCATCGCCCAGGCAGGCGTGGTCAAGGGCAAGAAAAACTCCCGCGCCGCCACCTCCGACTGGATGGAGATCGAAAAGCAGCGCGGCATTTCCGTCACGTCCTCCGTGATGCAGTTTCAGTACAACGGCTTCTGCATCAACATTCTGGACACCCCCGGCCATCAGGACTTCTCCGAGGATACCTACCGCACCCTCATGGCTGCCGACTCCGCCGTCATGGTCATCGACGGCGCCAAGGGCGTGGAGCCCCAGACCCGGAAGCTGTTCAAGGTCTGCGCCATGCGCCACATTCCCATTTTCACCTTCGTCAACAAGATGGACCGGGAGGCCAAGGACCCCTTCGACCTTCTGGACGAGGTGGAGCGGGAGCTGGGCATCGAGACCTACGCCATGAACTGGCCCATCGGCTCCGGCAAGGATTTTCAGGGCGTTTACGACCGGGAGAAGGCCGAGCTGCTGTTCTTCTCCGGCATCTCCGGGAAGAAGCGGGCGGACAAACTGGAAATCGATCTGTACGACCCGCAGGTTGCCCAGCTGCTGGACAGCGAGGAAAAGCACCGGCAGCTCATCGACGATGTCGAGCTTCTGTCCGCCGGACGGGAAATGGACATGCAGGCCGTCCGGGACGGGCAGCTGTCGCCTGTGTTCTTCGGTTCCGCGCTGACCAATTTCGGCATTGAGCCGTTTCTGGAAGCGTTCCTGAAGCTGACGCCGCCTCCCCTGGCCCGCACCGCCGACTGCGGCGTGATCGACCCCTTCAGCCCGGATTTCTCCGCCTTCGTCTTCAAGATTCAGGCGAACATGAACAAGGCGCACCGGGACCGTCTGGCCTTCATGCGCATCTGCTCCGGCAAGTTCCAGCGGGACGCGGAATATTTCCACGTTCAGGGCAATAAGAAAATGCGTCTTTCCCAGCCCCAGCAGCTGATGGCTGCCGAGCGTGAAATCGTGGACGAAGCCTACGCCGGGGACGTCATCGGCGTTTTTGACCCGGGCATTTTCTCCATCGGCGACACCATCACCGTTCCGGGGAAAAAGTTCAAATATTCCGGTATCCCCACCTTCGCCCCTGAGCATTTCTGCCGGGTGTCTGCCAAGGATTCCATGAAGCGCAAGCAGTTCGTCAAGGGCACCGAGCAGATCGCGCAGGAGGGCGCCATCCAGATTTTCAAAGTTCCCGGCTCCGGTTACGAGGAAGTCATTGTAGGCGTCGTAGGTACGCTGCAATTTGACGTGTTCCAGTACCGCATGAAAAACGAGTACGGCGTGGAGCTGCGGATGGATATGCTGCCCTACGAGGAGATCCGTCTCATCGACGAATACCCCGGCGATCTGTCCGACCTGAACCTCGGCTCTGACGCGGAGCTACTGGAAGACTACCGCGGCCGCAGTCTGCTGGTATTCTCCAGCTTCTGGGCGATCGACTTCACCTGCCGCCGCAACCCCGGTCTGAAGGTCTCGGAAATTGTGGTGGCCGAGGGTTAAAATCCGCACCTTACGTTGGGAGGGAATTGTGTGAAACCGTGGCAGCATTTCAAAACCATAACCAAACACCGCTGGCTGGTGATGCTGGGCTGCTTCCGGGTGGGGCTGTACCGTCAGGGGCTGACCCACGACCTGAGCAAATACTCCCCCACGGAATTCTGGACGGGGGCGCGGTACTATCAGGGCAACCGCAGTCCCAATGCCGCCGAGCGGGAGGACAAGGGCTACAGCGAGGCATGGATGCACCACAAGGGGCGCAACCGCCACCACTACGAATACTGGACGGACATGAACCGGGAAACGAAGTGCTACGAGCCTGTCCCCATGCCCCGGCGGTACTTTGTGGAGATGGTGATAGATCGCCGTGCGGCCTGCATGACCTATCAGGGCAAAGCCTACCGGGACGATTCCGCCCTGCAATACTTTGAGCGCAGCCGGGAAAAGGATTTGATGCACCCGGAGACCAGCCGCCAGCTCCGCTTCATTCTGGGGATGCTGGCCGAGAAGGGCGAAGCGGAGACCTTCTCCTATCTGCGCCGGTCTGTGCTGAAAGGAAAGCCCTTCCCATGGGAGGAAGCGCAGGATAGCCTTATGCGCAAATAAAAAGAAAACAGGAGCTGACCGGCGTTACCCGTCCGGTTGGCTCCTGTTTATTGCATTTTCCACGCGATCATACTATTTCTCGATAAAATGGTTAACACCATTTTATCCTGCGAAGGATTCGCAGGCCGCCGGTGGCGGCGAGAAATGTATGGACTTACGTTTTTTGCGGCTACGCCGCTGGCTGCTGAAACAGCAGCCGAATAAAACGGTTTTTAACCGTTTTATTGAAAACTAGTATCAGCCATGGTGCGCCCTAATGATCCGCTGCGTCGGCACTGTCCGGGTTTGAACGCCAGCCTTCCATAAGTTCATCGTTCTCCATGATAAACGGGCGCGCCGTGCTCTGTCCCCAGGAGACATCGTACTTGCCCATGAGATAATCGCTCAGTTCCGTACGATCAGCAAAACGCAGCAGTCGGTACGGCTCCTGAAAGGCCACCTTTTCCACGAAATAAAGGGTCCCGTCATCCGCCGTCAGAAGCACCCCGACATGCCCGACAAACAGGATGGATTCCTCCTCGGTAGGCTTATCGTGGAAGAACACAGTGATGAGGCGGATTCTTTCGTTCTCCCGGAATGAAATACCCCTGGATTTCCATTCCTCCCGCACAGCCTGAACATGACGTTGAACATCCGTGGTGTCCTCCGCCCTCATGGCGGAATACAGGGCGCGAAAATCGGTCAGACTGCTTCCCCCCAGCGCCTCCGGGTCAGTCCTAAGCGTTTCCTCGTCCATGAACAGCACATCTTCGCCCGCAGCATCCACAGGGGTGCTGTCTCCTGCGGACAGGAAATCACCGAACAGTTCCATTGCGGTTATCCGGCAGTTATAGCCCGGAAAATTGCCGTTCTTTGCCATCCACGCATCCTGCATCTCATATGGGTCATATTTTGTGTCCAGCGGTTTTGCCTTTTCAAAACCCGCCGTCAGCCATTCCTCCCGCACGCTTTCATTGAAGCTGTCTACACGGTTGAAGAAGCCCTGAATGCGGTTTCCTGACACCCCGGCGCCGGAAAGCATATCTTCCAGAAGCTTCTGTGATACGCTGTCGTTGAGGTTCGTGTACTCGATTTTATCCAATGCCGGACGCTCATCCGGCGAATCCGTATCCGCGCCGCAGCCCGCGAATGCGGAAGCGATAAGAATAACACATATAGCCAGCATGATCTGCCGAAATGATTTCATAATCTGCTCCATCCTTTCGTAAAGCCTATTATACCACCCAGGCATAAAATCTATGCTAAGGGAGAGGCCGTTGGGGCGATTGGAACAGCGAAAGGCTGGCTTTTACTACCCGGCTGACAAAACGGATCATTTCCTCTTTGCTGTACTTGTCGTAACCCTCCACGACGACGTGCATCAAACCGTTTGACAGATGGGTATACATCATTTCCAGTTCTGTCTCACTGGCTCCGGGCAGCTCTTTCCGCCAGTAGGCAATGCTGCCCTTCTTGGCCAAGGCAATCATCCGCATGAGAACCGTGGAGTTTGTATTCCCCAGAATCAGAACCCGGCAGGCTGCCTGATTCTGATCGACAATATCGTAGATCGCTTCGATCAGAGCCGTCACGTCAAACGAATTGACATAGCGAAGGGATTCCTCAAATGCATCGATGAGCTCGTTCTCGATGCTCTCCATCAGGGCAAAACAATCGCTGTAATGGGCATAAAAGGTGGCACGGTTCAGCTGCGCCAGCGCGCAAACCTCCTTCACCGTGATTCTGTTTACAGGTTTTTCCTTCAGCAGCTTCAGAAAGGACTGCTTGAGCACCATTTGCGTATAGCGTTTTCTTGCATCCATCTTCTCCATATAGAGCCCCTCCGAAAAAAGTTTACAAAGATTATCAACACTTGGGCAGACGGTGTTGCTTTTCTTTCAGCCGTATGGCAAGTGCTGATTGTTTCCGTCTTTCCCCTCAAGTATACTGTACTTGTGAAAGATAATCAACACTTGTATGCTTATTGGGAGGAGGCTTTTTGAATGTTTGATCAATATCTTATTACAGGTGCTACCGGCTTCCTCGGTAGGGCTGTTGCAGAGGAGCTGGTGCGCCGCAGAGCGCAAGTGCATGCGCTTGTACTGCATAATGACCCCTATATCCATTTGCTCCCCAAAGAAGTCCATACCGTCGTCGGTGATGTGTGCGTGAAAAACTCGCTGGCAGACTTCTTTGCGGATGCCGGCAGCCGTACCTGTGTGATTCACTGCGCCGGTGTCGTCTCCGTTGCGTCCAGACCCGGTTCGAAGCTCTATCAGGTCAATGTAGGTGGGACATGGCGGGTTCTCCGGCAATGTATGAAGCGCAATGTGGGAAGGCTGATCCATGTCAGCTCCGTCCATGCCATACCGGAAAAGCCAAAGGGCTGCATCATTACGGAGGATTGCGAATTTTCTCCGGGGCTTGTGGACGGAGATTACGCCAAGAGCAAGGCGACTGCAACAGAGCTGGTCTTCGACGCGGCGAAGCGCGGGCTGAATGCCAGTATTGTCTTTCCCTCCGGCATCATCGGGCCGGGCGACATACAGGGCGGGAGCTTCACCTCAATGGCGAAGTCTTTCCTCTCCGGAAAGCTGCCCTTTGCCGTTCGCGGCGGATATGACTTCGTGGATGTGCGGGATGTGGCAAAAGGCATCCTCGCCTGCTCCGAAAGCGGAGAACCCGGCAAGGGATACATTTTGTCCGGCCACTATGTCACCATTCGCAAGATGCTTCAGCTCGTGGGAAGGGCTGCAAAGCTGAGGTATCGCCCCATCTGCCTGCCGCTGGGGCTTGCAAAGCTGGCGGCTCCATACTACGAACGCCGAAGCCTGAGGGAGCAAAAGCCGCTGTTTTTCACCCCTTATTCCGTTGCCGTCCTTGCCTCAAACGGCTGCTTCAGCCATGCCGCAGCGTCGGAATGCTTTGCATATCAGCCGCGCCCCGTGGAGGAGACCTTGCGGGACATGACAGCCTGGCTTCTGAATCAAAAAGGAACGTGATCCTCTATCAACCGAAAGCACCTTGGGCAGACTGTGCGCTATGGATATGCTCTGCAACCCCGGTTGCCATCAGCACACATTCTATGTTTTTGGGCGTTCCGGAAGGACTTGTACATAAGCTTTCTGAACAGCGGCTTGTTGCAGTCCACAAACTTAGAGAGAATGCGGAAGGTCGGCAGGAACAGATTCCCCTCCATTTCTTCGATCTCGGCAAGGCTCGTGACCTCCTTGCAGACCACGTAATAAGCCATCAGCGTCACGCAGTCATAGTTGCCGCCCGCGCCGTTGTGGAAATTTTTCCTGCCGCCAAGGTCGGTGCGCCAGTCCGAGATAAAGTCCACATATTGCCGCTGCACCCGTTCCCAGACGGCTTCCCGCTCCGCTTCGGGATAGTGCAGGGCGATTTTCTGCTGAATTTCCCTCCTGCACGGTTTGGAGTACAGCACATGGCAGCTGCGGTCAAATTGTAATTCGTTGCCTTTCATTCTGCTTTCCTTTCCCGGCCAAATTCAAAGTATTTCACCGCTTATTCTCCGTTTCCGGCGGGCTTTACTGCCGTCACGCACAGCCATCCCCTGTTGTTATTATGAATCTGAATGTCACAAAAACCCGCCTGTTCCAACACGGCCTTCAACTGGACGTCCCTGTAAATGGTCATGCCCCCGATTTTCCGCGTCCACTTGTCGTCCTTGTCCGTGTCGCCGCTGCACTCGTTGCAGATCAGGAACGTGCCGCCGGGCTTCAGCACCCGGTAAACCTCCCGGAAGCACCGGTGCAGGTTCGGCCAGAAGTACACCGTTTCAAAGGCGGTGACCGCGTCGAACCAGTCCTTGCCGAAAATGATCTGCTCCACGCTCCCCTGCCATATCACGCAGCGGCCGTCGTTAACGGCCTGCTCGTTCAGTTCCCGCGCCTTCGCAACGCTGACGGGGGAGTAATCGATGCCCTTCACGACGCCCTGCGGGCATTTTTTCAGCAGCTTTTGGATGTTCGCACCGCCGCCGCAGCCGCAGTCCAGAACTTTTCCATCCGCGGGAAGCGTCAGGAACTTCATTCCCCAGCGTGCCAACGCCCGATGGCCGAAATTCATCATGGCAACCATGATCTCCCCGCCGAAGCCAACCGGCTTGCGGGTATTCTCAAAAAAGGACATTTTTCTGCCTCCTCAGCGTTTTTCCATCACAATGATCTTGTTGGAAATATTCCGCACGGCGGTCAGCTTTTCCAGCACCTTGTAGATTGGGACAAACACCGCCATACCTTCGGTCAGACCGTGTTCCTCAACCAGCCGGAAATCCGGCAGCAGCGCAGCCAGAGCCGTACCGTTCTTGACGCCCCAGGTGAATTTCGCGTGGCTTCCCTCGATGGGTTTTTCCTTGAAGCGCTTGACCACCATGGGGTTCATGGTCTCGACGAACACGGTGGCATTGGGGAACCGCCCGGTGATCACGTCAAAAATACACTTCACATCCGCTTCGCTTAAGTACATGGTCAGCCCCTCTATGATGACCAGCGCCAGCATCCGGGTCAGGCACGCCCCGCCCAAAGAGCATCCGTAGGCCGCGTCCAGGCGGCTGACGCCCCGTTCTTTCAGATACGCCGTGATCTCGTCCACCTCTGCTCCACGGAGGTAAAGTCGCCGGGATACTCCGGCTGATGGCCGTCGTAAACCACCTTAAAAACGTGCCACTTCTGCGAAAGCAGCTCGACAGTAGCTGTGAACGCCCATACCGGCTCCGCCATACAGGGCAGAAACAGCAGCGTTTTCTCCTGCGTCTGCCCATGCTCCAGAATCTTTAAATTTCATCTCTCCCGCGCTTATTCCGCCATTAGTTAGGCTAAGCTAACCGGTAGCCTTTTGAAAAGCCGCCCCATGGCAGCCCCCCTTTGTGTCGCTTATATCGTAGCAACGTCCAACCAAAAAGTCAAGATATGCCGCAGACAAATCCAGCTTTTTTCCGGGTAATCGCCGGATTTGGGACGGAACACGCTGCCCGCTGACCTCAGGAAAAGAGCAGCCAACTTCCCATCAGCTGCTCTCGCACATACTATGTAGTTTCCCCTCGCCCTGCCGGATGTTTACAACAGTTTCACAGGACAGACACCCGTGGCTTTGCCGCCGCGGAAGATGTCCTCCAGCGCCCGGAAGGCGGGGACGGCATAATCATAGGCGGCCAGCTTCCAGACGGTTTCGGGGAGCCGGGATAGATCGTACGGGTTGCGCAATGCAGCCACTGCCATGAGCTTTCCCGCCGCCGCCAGGGCTTCCGCCAAAGCGAGCTGTCCCCGGAACAAATGGCCGTTGCAGGTGCCCAGGATGATTTTTTCACAGTTCTCCGCCTGCCGGAGCGCCGCGCGGATTTCTTCTTCGTCCGGGTCTTTTCCGGTGACAAAGCCCTCCGCGCCGAAAGCGTTTGCCATGTACTCCGGGAAGGTCACAGCGCTCCCGTCCGCATTGGCCGCGCCGGAGGCGCGATAGTCGGCGCAGCCGCAGAAGAAGGTGTTTTCATCCGCCCGGAAGGGCGTTCCGGAAATCTGGCTGATCGCCTGGCGCGCCATGCTTTCCGCAGCGCGGCGGTCTTCCGGCTGGTTGCAAAGACCCGGCTCCGCCTGAGCCGCAATCATTTTCTTATAGCGGAGGATTTTCTCCACGGAAGCACGGATCTCTTCCACGTCAAATTCTCCCCGCTCCGCCGCTTCGTTGACGGCCTTTGCGGCGGCCAGCTCCAGATCAAAGGCACTGGATATCTCCGCCAAATCCACACCGGCCTTGATGGACGCGACCACGCCCTCCGGCGTTCCGTAATAATCCCGGATGGCGCCCATTTCCATGCAGTCCGTGAGGATCAGCCCCCGGAAGCCCAGCTTCTGCTTCAGAAGCCCGGTGACCATCCGCCGGGACATGGTGCAGGGAACCTGCTCCGGCTCAATATTCGGGAACAGCACATGGCTCATCATGATGGCCGGTACCCCGG
>ULXI01003995.1_pt1 | contig 20712 bp, 16 predicted proteins | sample 1961181 | NCBI WGS metagenome assembly ULXI01 (sample SAMEA4835835, study PRJEB28245) | human gut metagenome | biome: gut microbiome; material: fecal sample | place: Denmark | collected 2008 | reverse complement strand
CTGGAACTTTTAAGTATCTAGTTCTTATAATATTACTTATCGCCCAAAAGCTCTATGCTTATTGCGGCAATTCCCTTCTCTAACGCTTTGTTATCTATTCTGCTTCGCAGCATGCAAGCAGATCTAAGATTTCCTCTCTCGTCTGCAGTCCGATCGCTTTTTTCTTAAAAATGCCGTACTGCATCACAACGAGCATCGGAATGCTCATCACCTGATACTTTAACGCAAGCGCCGCCTGCTCGTCCACATTGACGCTTCCGAACTTCACCTTTCCGGCAAGCTCCTCGGACAGCGCCTCAAATACCGGCGACTGCATTTTACACGGTCCGCACCACTCTGCCCAGAAATCCAGAATGACCGGCACCCTTGCCGCCAGCACCTCGTCCTCAAAATTTTCATTTGTAATCGTAACAACTGCCATATTCTGCTTCCTTTCTGTGCATTCCGCCGGCACTGTTTTCTGCCGGCAGCTGCTCTGACACACGCTCTATTCCCTGCCGAACTCCGAGAGTACCAGACCTTCGTTCCGGTCTAATACCATGCCGACACTCCATGCATTGACAAACAGTAACAGCGGTCTGCCCTTCAGATCCTGAATCTTCTTCATATCCGAGGTTCCGACCAGCTTATCCATATCGATGTCCTCATTCTCAATCCACCGGATATGCTCATACGGAAGCGTATCCATGCGGATTTCCACATTGTACTCATTCTCGAGGCGGTATTTCAACACATCGAACTGCAGTACACCGACCACGCCGACGATGACCTCCTCCATTCCCATATTGTACTCCTGGAAAATCTGGATCGCACCTTCCTGCGCAATCTGCTGCATACCCTTCATGAACTGCTTGCGCTTCATCGTATCCACCTGCCGCACTCTCGCAAAATGCTCCGGTGCGAACGTCGGGATTCCCTCGAATTTGAACGGCTTCGCCGTGGTGAGTGTATCTCCGATGGAAAAAATACCCGGATCAAACACACCAATGATGTCTCCCGCATACGCCTCGTCCACGATATGACGCTCCTGCGCCATCATCTGCTGCGGCTGCGAAAGCTTGATCTTTTTATTGCCGCCCTGCACGTGTGTCACTTCCATGCCGGCGGTAAACTTGCCCGAGCAGATGCGCATAAACGCAATTCGGTCACGGTGTGCCTTGTTCATGTTTGCCTGAATCTTGAATACAAACGCAGAGAAATTCTCACCAAACGGATCAACTTCTCCGATATCCGCCTTGCGCGGCAGCGGCGAGTAAGTCATCTTTAAGAAATGCTGCAAAAAGGTCTCCACACCGAAATTCGTCAATGCCGAACCAAAAAATACCGGGGAAAGTTCTCCCTTCGTCACGAGTTCCTGATCAAACTCCGCGCTCGCTCCGTCCAGAAGCTCGATCTCCTCCATCAGCTTATCATACGCATCCTGTCCAATCTCTGCAATCAGCGCCGGATCGTCCACGGAAATATGCTTCTCCGTACCTTCCTTGGTTCCCTTTAATGTATCGGAAAACGTCATAATCTCTCTTGTGTTGCGGTCATAGACCCCCTTAAAATTCTTACCGGAACCGATCGGCCAGTTGATCGGGCAGGTCGCAATGCCAAGCTCCTTCTCGATCTCATCAAGAAGATCAAACGTGTCGTTCGCATCGCGGTCCATCTTGTTGATGAATGTAAAAATCGGAATATGGCGCATCACACAGACCTTGAACAGCTTTCTGGTCTGCGCCTCGACACCCTTGGAACCGTCGATTACCATGACGGCAGAATCCGCCGCCATCAAGGTACGGTAAGTATCCTCCGAGAAGTCCTGATGTCCCGGTGTATCAAGGATGTTGATGCAGTAACCCCCGTAATTGAACTGCAGTACCGATGACGTGACGGAAATACCTCTCTCCTTCTCAATCTCCATCCAGTCGGACACTGCATGACGCGCCGTCGCTTTTCCCTTGACGGAACCCGCCAGATTGATTGCTCCTCCATAGAGCAGGAACTTCTCCGTCAGCGTCGTCTTACCGGCATCCGGGTGGGAAATAATTGCAAACGTACGTCTCTTTTCAATCTCTTTTCTTAAATCAGCCAAACTATCTATCCTCCAAAAAACAAATCACTTCAAAAATGCCAACGCAGCAAAGCCGAAACTTTGCATACGTTGGCACTATAACATAATTTCATGAAAAATGCAAAAACTTCTCTTCCGAAGATCTGTACTATTTCTTAAATACCGGAATCGCCTCGCCCGCGCACTCCGGGGTGAGATCAAAGTAGGACAGAATTGTCGCTGCAATGTCGGAAAAGCTCTTTCTTGTTCCGAAATTCTCCCCTGCCCGCACCGGTGCTCCGTACATCACAAGCGGCGTATACTCTCTGGAATGATCCGTGGACGGTGTACTCGGATCGCAGCCGTGATCTGCCGTGATCATCAGCACGTCCTCCTCACCCATCGCTGCTAAAAGTTCCGGCAGGCGCTCATCGAAGTACGTCAGTGCTTTTGCGTAGCCCTCGATATCATTGCGGTGTCCGTAGAGCATGTCGTAATCCACCAGATTCGTAAAGCACAGTCCGTTAAAATCCTTCTTCATATAATCAAGCGTCTTGTTGATGCCGTCCTCATTTCCGGTCGTGCGGACATACTCCGTGATGCCCTTCTCCGCGAAAATATCGATGATCTTGCCGACAGAAAGCACGTCAAAGCCGGCTCCCGAGAGCTGGTCTAACATCGTCACTTTCGGCGGCTGTAAGGAAAAATCATGTCTGCGGGTCGTGCGGGTGAAGTTCCCCGGCGTTCCGGTGAACGGTCTTGCGATCACGCGGCCGACACCGTGCTCTCCACGCAGCATATCTCTCGCGATCTGGCAGTATTCATACAGCTTCTCCACCGGAACGATGTCCTCATGTGCAGCTACCTGGAACACGGAATCCGCTGATGTATACACGATCAGATCTCCGGTCTTAAGATGCTCCTCCCCGTAGTCGCGGATGACGTCCGTACCGGAATACGGCTTGTTGCAGAGCACGCCCCTCCCTGTCTTTTTGGAAAATTCCTCAATAATCTCCTGCGGGAAACCGTTCGGGTAGGTCGGCAGCGGCTTTGGTGAGATGACGCCTGCAATCTCCCAGTGGCCGATCGTCGTATCTTTTCCCTTTGACACTTCCGTCATGCGGGCAACCGCTCCGGTAGGAGCTGCCTCCTTTTCCCCGATCTCCACGCCGTCGATATTAAAAAAGCCAAGCTTTCTCATGTTCGGCATGGAAAAATAAGGGCTCATGGACGCGGCTTTGATGGTGTTGCTTCCCGCATCCCCGTAATCTGCAGCATCCGGCATCTCGCCAATCCCCACGCTGTCCAATACAATCAAAAATACTCTCTTCATCCTATCTATCTCCCTTCCTCAAAAACTGCATGATCACATCATAGTTCTCCGCCTGATGTGGAAACGTGCACTTCATGCAGGACTTGATCTGTACTTCGCTTCCATTCTCCCGTCTGCTCTTAATATACTCCGGATTTCCCGGACAATGACGTCTCTCATAGAGCGGACAATAGCAGAACAGGCAGTTCATCTCCTCAATGCCCTCATGGCACGGATAATACTGACATTCCCGGTTGGAAAAAAAGCGATATGAATTCTCTGTCATTATACCACCTCTCCCTCATCTTTGACAATAAGCGTCGTAAGATAGCTTCCGTTCTCCTCGAGCGCCTCCGCTCCCAGGCGGATCCGCTCATCCGCCATCCCACAGTTCTCCACGCAGTAGACGGACAGTTTCTTCTCCTTCTGCTGTTCTTCCAACAGCGCTTTCAGCCGCGCGAGGCTTTTTCCGGATTTCATGTACACCCGGGTGCCGGAAAGCGCCATCGTCTCCTCCACCTCGTACGATCCCGGAATCACATGGATCTCATCCCGGTTATCCCCGAGCGATATTCCAAGACTCGCCGCAGCCGCACAAAAGGACGGCACGCCGCTTATCATTTTAACATTGCCGCCCCACGCCGCGATTCTGCGGTGAATGTAGCCATATGTGGAATAGACGGACGGATCTCCGATCGTTAAAAATGCCACAATCTTTCCTTCGGTAAGATAAGAAGCAATCCGCGCAAAAATCTCCTCGTGCGCCCTGCGCAGCTTTTCTTCCTCCTTTGTCATCGGAAACGGCAGGCAGACAAGTTCCTTTTTCTCAATCCCGGGGTACGCCTTCCTTGCAATCTGATACGCATGGCATCCCGCCGGATCCGCCGCCGGAAGCACGATAAGATCGCTCTCCTCCATACAGCGGAGCGCCTTTACGGTCACCAGTTCCGGATCTCCGGGACCCACACCGATCCCGTAGAGGGTTCCTATACAGTGCCGCAGATGCCTGAAATAGCACTCTCTCACCGGCTCATACTCTCCAATCCCCTTCAACAGGCAGACCGGCTCATATCCCGCCTCGCGGAGTGCGGCAGCAAAGGAATCCTTCTCCCCTGCCATATCATGGTTGGCATGATCTCCCGCAACCATCATAAACGGCGCCACAAGCACGCGTCCGCTCTTATGCCTTGAGACCTTCATTCTCCCGATCACATCGTCAATCGTAACGCTTCCCTCCACGGTCGCCACATAGACGTCGTTCTCTGTCACCTGTGCAAGCACACATTCCAGACGCTCGTAGCTCTCATCCGCCGCATGCTCACTTCCATGACCCATAAAAATCACCGGCGAAGATCCCGCCTCCGCCGCCACCGATTTCCAGAGAGCCTCCGCCGTTCTCTGATAATCCTCCGGTGTCTTAAGCAGCGCATCCGCAATCCGGACGTCCTCAAACCACGGTGCACAGTCTGTTACCTCCTGCTTCATCCGGTGGTTCTCAATCCCGTCAATGATGTGGGTCGGAAATACGATCACACGCCGCACCCCGGCATCGCGCATCCGGCAAAGCGCCTGCCTCACATCATCTTTCGCGATGCCGTCCCGCTCTCTTAACACCTTCCTCACAGTGCTGCTGGAATACGCCTCCTCCACCAGATCATGTGGATACTGCTCTCTGACAAGCGCCACCATGTGATCGATATTCTTTTCTCTTGTCTCCTGATAAGTCGTTCCAAAGCTCACGACCAATATGCCACGCTCCATCGCGCACCTCTCTTTCTCTGCCGCCGGTGCACATGCACTTCCCGATACATTTACCTTTCCGACGCACCTGCTATCCCCAATTCACACACCATCCCCCACATTCAACCACAATTTCATATTTTCTACAAATTCTGCTGTGCCTCTACAGGAATCAGCTTTCCGAGTGTTTTTGCATACTCGCGCAGCGCGCGGTTCGCTTCGTTGTAAGGTCCGAAAGCTTCCGCACAACAGACACACGTTTCGCACGTCTCAATCCACGATCTCGCCTCCGCGATCTCCTTCTCTGCGACCGGGAAAAACGGCTTCACGGAAACCACCCGGCTTGCCGCGGCACACGCATCCTGATATTCCACATCATTCTCCATCAGAATTCCCGCCGCAAACGGCACATTTTTCCGCTGTAAAGCATGATAGACCGGTATGCCGCTGCCCGCGCCGCCGATCACAAAGATCTTCGGCCGGCTCTTATTTCCGCGCAGATACACAGCTCCTGTCCGCGGATCAAAACACTCCGCGTCCACACCGTATAATTTCTGAATATAATCACCCGAAAATACCTCCTCCGGCGTCCCTGTTTTTCCGATGTGGTCTCCCTCCACACAGGCGATCACATCCGATACCTTTAGCGCCAGATCCAGTTCGTGGAGCGACATGACAACCGCCATATTTCTTTCTGCCGCGAGTCTTCGGATACTGGATAAGATGTCGATCTTGTAACGCATGTCCAGATAGGAAGTCGGTTCATCCAGAATCAGAATCCGCGGCTCCTGGCAGATGGCGCGTGCTAGCATCACCCGCTGTCTCTGTCCGTCGCTGATCTGTGAAAAATTCCGGTCCGCGGTGTCCCTGGCATGCACCAGCTGCATGGCGTCATCCACAAGCTTCCAGTCTTCTGCGGAAAGAATCCCGAGCCTTCCGGTATACGGATACCTGCCGGTCGCAACCACCTCGCGGCAGGTCATAAATTCCGGATGAAGCCGCTCCGTCATCACCATCGCAAGCGTCCGTGCAACTTCCTCTTCCCGCATCCGGCTCATGGATGTCCCCTCCAGAAAGATCGTTCCTCCAAGCTCTGCAAGCTGTCTGGTCACGGTTTTTAATATCGTGGATTTGCCCGCACCGTTCGGTCCGATCAGCGTCAGGACATTTCCCGGACTTACATGCAGTGAAATATGGTTAAGCAGAGATTTTCTGCCGTACCCTGCCGCCACATCCTCAAGCCTGATTCCAGACTCTTTTTTCCTCTGTTCCATCACACGTTCCTCCGTTACCTGTCCTCATTCCTGCGCAGCATCATCACAATCACTACCGGCACCAGGAATACGGCTGTCACCGAACTGATCGAAAGCTCCGTCGGAGCAAACACCGTCCTCGCAAAGCCGTCGCAAAACAGCGTGATAATTGCCCCGCCCAGAAAACAGCCCGGTATCAGCAGAAGCGGTTTCGCCGTCTTCATCGCCGTCTTCACCAGATGCGGAACCGCAATTCCCACAAAGGAGATCGGTCCGGCAAAGGCCGTCACGCAGGCAGACAGCAGACTCGACAGCAGAATCAGCAATACGCGAAGCAGACGGATCTTAACGCCCATGTTTCTCGCATACGCCTCGCCCATCTGATACGCACCGATCGGTTTTGCCAGAAAAAAGGTCACTCCCATCGTGACTGCCACCACCGCTGTCATCATCCGCACATTCGACCAGGTCATTCCGGAGAGACTGCCCATCGACCAGTTGTGAAGGTTCACAATGTTGGAGTCATCCGCAAACGTCACGCAGAAATCCGTGATTGCCGAACAGATATAGCCGATCATAATGCCGCATACCACAAGCATGGACATTTTTTTTACCCGGCAGGAAATTAAGAGCACGAACCCCATCGCAAGCATCGATCCGGCAAACGCCGCCACAATCATGCCGAGCGAACTGATCGTCCTGCCCATTTCCAAAAGGGCGATCATCGTCAGCGCAACCACAAGCTTCGCCCCGGATGAGATGCCAAGCACATAGGGACCCGCAATCGGATTCTGAAAAAATGACTGTAACAGAAATCCCGCAACAGAGAGCGCTCCCCCCAGAATAACTGCCGCACAGATCCGGGGAAGGCGGATCTCCCAGACAATCTGACGCGCCGTCTCATCTGCCATGCCTCCAAAGCGGCGCAGCAGAATGTCCGCAATCTCACTTCCCGTCATCTTGACACTTCCGGAACCGATATTAAAGAAAAACAACCCGCCAAGCAGCAGGATCATCGCGCCAAAGGCTATCACATACCGTTTCATTCTTACCTCACGTGTTTTAAAAACCGATAATTCTCGTCTGTCTCATCCACAAGCACCTTGTGCAGATCCTCAATGAAATCGCAGGTTCCCGTCGATTCCTGAAAGAAATTGCTTCCGGTACAGTATACATTTCCCTCTTTTACTGCCTTAAAATCAGAAAACAGCGTGCTTTTTGCCAGAAGTTCATCGACACTGTAAAGCTCCCCCTCGATCGTACTGTTGTAGATGAGGATGTCGGCGTCCTTCGCTGCCGCATAAAAATCCTCCATCTGCATGTTCATCGTGGACAGGGCATTCTCCTCCGCCGAAAGACGGTCGTTTAGGACGTAGGTGCCGCCGGCGAGTCCGATCATCTGCGCAATATAATCATTCGGCTTGCGGACATTGACCGCTCCGTTCGCCGTGATATAAAAAAAGGCCACCGTGCGGCCTGTATCTTCCTTTTCCATGATTGGTTCTATTTTTTTTAGCTGTTCTTCATAAAATGCATCGGCTTCCTGTTCTTTTCCATACAAAAGACCATATAACCGGATCCACTCCAGTCTTCCGAGCGGATGTTCTTCATAGCTGGAACGTTCCACCATGACTGGTATGCCAAGGCTCTCCAGCTTTTCTTTTACCTCCGGATTATGTCCGATCATCGTATTCTCCAGTGCAAAGTTGCACCCTTCCTTTAAAATCAGTTCATAGTCCGGTTCATTGTATTTTCCAGCATACAGCATACGGCCGTCTTCCATTGCAGCCGCAGCTTTCTCTATATACCAGTCCGACTCCTTTACTCCTGTAAGCCGGATGTCAGAAAGCGCTCCGATCTCACGGATCATATCCATCACCGATGAGGATACCAGATACGTGTGATCCAGCGGCTGTTTTAACACAACCACATCCTCCGGCACATGTTCCGGTACCGGAACATTCTCCGGCACCAGCAAAAAACGGCTGTCATCAGCCATTGTAATCAGATCATACTCCCCGTATTGTTCCACACGATACTGCGTGGCATAAGAGAGATCCCACTGCCCCGTCTTCGTCAGTTCCGAAAAGTCCGTCTCTTTTAACGCAAATGACAGTGTGTACTCAATCTCATGCGGCACGCTCATCGCCGTCGTATCCGCAATCACCGAGATCTCACATGGCAGCTTTTCAATCGGAATCGTAAACGTCGAGTTCTCTCCTGCCTCTGCCTCGTTGTAGCAGGTCTCATCCTCTACAATCATGTAATCATAATACGGGCTGCTCCACACGATGGTGGCATATATTTTGCCGTCCTTCACCGTAATCGCCGCCGGTGAGTCCACCGTCGCCCTGCCGCTGCCGCCAGTGAGCGTAACGTCCGCCTGATAGGTTCCGTCCGCCAGTTTTTCATTCTGCGGTGCCTGGCACGCTGTGAGGAAACAGATCACAGACAGCAGGCATACGATCAGTTCTGTTACTTTCTTCTTCATCTCTTACTCCGCAACCGGGTCGGATACACTCACCTTGTGATCGTACCACACACCCTTGGTTCCAATAATTGCCAGATCAAATTCCTGATCCAGTGCTTCCACCGGAATATCGAATCCGTACACTTCCTCGGATGTTCCGTCACTGTAGGTCACGGTATCCTTCGTCGGCTCAAGCAGCTTGGCTCCGCTCTTCTGCGCGTCCTCGGCGGTTCCCGGATACAGATTTACGATACTCTGTGACACAAGACTTACGTGAATGGTCATCTTGCCATCCTTGACGGTAAGTGTGCCGCGTCCGTCACATGCCTCATTGACATGGAACATACTGCTGTCAGTGTCGAAGACGGCACTGTACGTGCCGTCCTCCAGATTTCCTGCTGTGGTTGCCGCTGCTGCGGTATCTACGCTGCCGAGCGAATCGATCGCATCCTGCGTGTGGGATACATACAGCTGCTCAATCGTATCGATTCTTCCAAGACCTGCGATCTGGCATGTTACACTCTCAAAAGATCCGTCCGCCTCAAACATGCTCTTCCAGGAATCATCGTCATCCCCGGCCATATCATTGTTGGCATGATCTCCTGCCACTACCATGAGCGGTCTTAATACCACTTTCGTGTAGCCGGCTTCTTTGACTGCCTCGATCACTGCCTCGCATGCAGTCTCTTCCGGTTCTCCTTCCACAGTGCCGATGAAGACATTCTCGTAATTTAAGTTCTTCATCACACTTGCCATCTGGCTGTAGCTTACCTTCGCGGTATGAGCGGTTCCATGTCCCATGAATACAAATGCGGTACCGTCTTCAGCTGCCGCATCCAGGGAATCATAACCTGCCTCTGCAACTGCCTCTGCCGTGATCGCCTTTGCAACGGCTTCCTTATCGTCATTGATTACTGTTGCATCTTCGCCAACCTCGCCGAGCAGCGGCTCTGCGACTGCAACGGATGTAAACTGATCGCGGTACTTCTCTACCGCTTCCATCAGTTCGTCATACTCTGCACCATGCATCAGATGTGTCGGCTGAATCACAAGATTCTTCACCCCATTTGCCACCGCGCGGTCTAACGCCTGGTCTACATTGTCGATCTTCTCATCGTCTCTCGCCTGTACATGATTGATGATAATCTGTGCGGTAAACGCTCTTCTTACCGACCAGTCCGGATAAGCCTCCGCGATTGCTTTTTCCACGCCTCCGATATCCTCAGTACGGCTGTCATTGAAAGATGTTCCGAAACTTACGACAAGGATCTCATTCTCACCGATCTCATCCTCATTTAACGGATCGTCCTTGGAAGCGTCTCCGGTATCTCTTCCGAAATAATCCGGATCTGCGTTCTCACCTTCGACAAGTTCCTTCTGTGCGTCAGTCAATGCATCCCATGCCGCCTTTGCCTCTGCACACTGCGCATCGGTCTCATCCGTGCGCTCCTGCACGTAGATTGCATCGATCAGCGCAGCAACATGATCTGCCGCATCCTGATCGGATACTGTCTCTGTCCCGGTCTCCGCAACAGCCTCTGTCTGTGCTGTCTGCACGTTCTCCTCTGTGGTTGTCTCTGTCTTACTGCCGCATCCACCGATCATGCCAGCTGCAAGTGTCAGGCTTAGTAAGAGTGCCAGTGTCTTTTTTTTCATAATTCCTCCTGCTGATGATTGTATATTTTCCATAAAACAACAGAAAGAAACTCCGCTCTATGAAACATAGAAACGGAGCAGCTGATCAACACACAAAAGTACGACCAATTACTCGTGATCCGGAATCTCTTCCTGTACTATCATAACTGGCAGGTTTCCTGGCTGATAGATCCTCATGCAGCTACTTACCTTCCCGGCGCATGCGCGCCAGTGGCGTAAAGCTTTCGTATCTGCACTCCCTAATCACAGTGACGAGATCGTACAGGATTCCCACCTGTTTCCCTTTTAACCGGTACAAAGGCTCATCTGTACATCTTCTGCACATACCTTTGCACCGGCACCAGTTACTTTTTTATGAAATTAAAAACATATTACCATTGCATGTTTATTTTTTCAAGTAGATTCTGTCCGCCGCCTTTTTCAGGAAACGGTACGCGTATTCCGGATTGGAGTAATAATATAGATGCGGGAATCCCATCCATTGCGACGGACTCTCATGAACGCACTCCCACGATCTTCCGTTTACCGGCTTTTTGGCCACCGCACCCACGCCGTTGTCCGTGCTGTCATAATAGTGAAACTCATGCCCCGCAATCTGTGCGCCCGCCGGGAGGAAGTTCTCCTCCTTTTCCGTAAGCATCACATAGCCGAAGCGCACCAGTTTCCCGGTATTTATAGCCGACGCCGGAATCACTCCCGCCATCGGATAGCACACTCCCTCATCGTCACAGAGCGTCTCATGCAGATAGAGGAATCCGCCACACTCCGCGATCGTCGGCAGACCGTCCGCCACCGCGTCGTGCACCGCTTTTCGCATTGGGATGTTTTTCGACAGCGCTTTTGCATGCAGTTCCGGATATCCGCCGCCTAAGATCAGTCCTGCAATCCCCTCCGGCAGGCTCTCATCCTGTAACGGAGAGAACGGCACCAGCTCGGCTCCCGCCTCCCGCAGTAGCTGCAGATTGTCCTCATAGTAAAAACCAAACGCCGCGTCTCTTGCAATTCCGATTCTTACATCCGCAATCTTTTTTTTCGGCACCGGATCTGTCTCCAGCGCTTCTGCGGATGCGGCAATCGCAAGAAGCTTCCCGCAGTCAAGCGTTTTTCCGAGCGTATCCGCCACCGTCTGAATCTGCTTTTTCACATCCGCAATCTCTTCGGGCATCACAAGTCCTAAATGCCTGCTGTCCCAGTGCAGCTCCTTTAACTTCGGCAGACACCCCAGCACCGGAAGCGACAATTCGCGCTCTATTTCGGGACGGATTGTCTCACAGAATATCACCGACGTCTGATTTAAGATCACGCCCCGGATCAGATGATGCCGGTCATAGTCCAGAAAGCCCCTTATGACCGGCAGAATGGAACGTCCCATTCCATGCGCATTGACCACCAGAATCACAGGCGTCTTCGTCACCTCTGCCAGATGGTAGGACGATCCCTCCTTACGGATTCCACCGAGGCCGTCGTAAAGTCCCATCACGCCCTCCATCACCGCAAGGTCTGCGCTCTCTGCCGCGCGCGCAAAAAGGCTTTTCGTCAGTCTCTCCCCAGTGAAAAAAGTGTCCAGATTCCGGGAAGGGACGCCGAGCACCGTCCGATGGAACATCGGATCGATATAGTCCGGCCCGCACTTGATGGCACTGACGCTTTTTCCTTCCTGTGAAAAAAGCATCATCAGCGCACAGGAGAGAAGCGTCTTGCCGCTCCCGCTTCCCGCCGCCGCAATCATGATTCTGGGAATGTTCATCTTACCGCTCCTCCCGTCTGTCCGGTTTTTGTTCTTCCCCCTCGCCGTTCTCCGACAGGGAAAAAGAGATCACATAGATCGGATTCTCCGCCTGCATCAGATGATGGGAACCTGCCTTTTTTGCACGGCTGACCGCAATCTGTGTGATCTCTTCCTCACAGATCAAAAGCTCCTTCCGCAGTGCCACAACCTCGGCGACCGTCTCAAGCGAGACGGCATTTAAGACAACGCGCACGTTCGGATTTTTCTCCCGGAGTGCCAGAAGAATCTCCCGCAGCCTGCCGCCGCTTCCGCCGATGAACGCGTGCGTCGGCACCGGGAGTTCCCCAAGACATTCCGGTGCCTCCCCCTTTACGACAACAAGGTTCTTCACGCCTGCACGCGATGCATTTTCCGCAATCAGTCCACAGGCTTCCTCTCCATGTTCCACGGCATACACCCGCAGCTGTTTTGACCGCAGCGCCGCCTCCACCGCAATCGAGCCGGTTCCGCTTCCGATATCATAAAATACGCTCTGACTCTTTAACCCGAGCCTGCACAGAGACAGCCAGCGGATTTCCTCCTTCGTCATGGGGACACGTCCGCGCACGAACCAGCGGTCAGGGACTCCCGGAGCGAGCGTCTCCCCCTGTGCACCCGGATTTTCAATCAGGCAGGCATAGAGTCCATCGTCCTTTAACGTCCGGCACACTTCCGGCGTTCCGTGCCAGATCCGCTCTTCCCTGTAGGAGAGCTGGTATCCGATGGTAAGCTCCACCCCGGACAGTCCCGCCGCCTCAAGTTCTTCCCCGATGCGGATTAGATCGCTTCTGCCTGAAACAATCAGAAATACCTTTTTCTCCCTGCGCACACACGCGGTAACATCCGCCTCTCTCCCGTGTGTGCTGACTATTTTCGCGTCCTGCCAGCTTTTACCTGCGCGCGCCGCCAGATAGGAGAGCGAGGAGATTCCAGGACAGATGGTGATCCCGGCCTGTAATTTTCCAAGGCGCACTTCTTCCTGCAATGCCTTATACACCGCCTCTGCGCCGCTGTAAAATCCGGTATCACCGGAAAATAAGATGGCAATCCGCCCGATTTTTCTTTCCCTGCAGGAATAAATATACGGAAGAAGATCTGCGGGAAGGTACGCCTCCCGTTTCTCTGCATCCGGCGCGATCAGGGTATCCGCCGCGGCAAGCAGCCGCTTCGCTCCGCAGACCGCCTTCGCCTGCCCAATCGCCTCCCTTGCCTCTCCGGTGAGCAGCTTTCCGTTCCCCATCCCGATTCCCACAAGAGAAATCTGCAGCGGCTGACGCTTCGTCCCGCTCTTTTTCCCGCAGAGTGTTTCGATTTCGGACAGGACTTTTTCCATGCTCATCCCGCCCGCCTGTTCCGGATTCTTAATCATAACAACAGGAATTTTTGTGTGCTCTGCCGCGCGGATCTTCTCTGGGAATCCGCCCGCCTGTCCACTCTCTTTGGTCACCAGCACGCCGATGTCATACTGCCGGATCAACGCCTCGTTGAGCTCTGTTCCAAAAGGTCCCTGCATGGCTATGATCTGCTTCCCCGGAATCTGTTCCCTGTGACAGATTTCGATACTCTCCACCCCCGGAAGCACACGCACAAAAAGCCTCTTGCGGATCTCCTCCCGGACGGCATAGGCGTGCAGTTCCTTGCTTCCTGTCGTAAGAAGAATGTTTCCCGGCAGACTAGACAGCAATTTTACACATTCCTGTGTGTCCGCCACCGTGTGTATCATCCACTCGTGCTCTGCGATCTCACGCTCCGCCGCCGTGCTCCGGCTGAGTCTTAAATATGGAAGATTGGTCTTTTTTGCACTCTCTTTGATGTGTTCTGTCACCTCCACCGCGTAGGGATGTGTGGCGTCCACCACCGCAAGAAACGCGCCGGTTCGCATGAGTTCTTCCATTTCCGGTTCGCTCATACGGCCTTCCCGGATCACAAGGTGCTCCTGCGGGCGCATCACTTCCCTGCCGTACTCGGTCGCCACACTCGCCACGCAGTCGATCTGTCTGGCGCAGAGTGCCTCCGCTAATTCTCTTCCCTCCGTTGTCCCGGAAAAAATCAATATTTCTGCCATATTCTCTCCATTTCCAGGTCTCTTATCCGCGCTCATCTGCACGCGCCTTAGCGCCTGTCCCGATCTGATAGCCGCGTTTTGTGACAAGCTTATCCCCCATGATGACCGACTGTGAGTTGCCGATAAATACCGTGGTAAACATATTCACCTGAGTCTCACGCAGTTCCCGCAGTGTGCAGGTATGCGCCGTCTCCCCGTCTCTTCCGATATTTTCCACATAGCCGCAGGCACGCGTTTCCTTCGCCCCGGCATCCAACAGAATGTCACAGGCGCGCTGCAGATAATCTGCTCGCTTCCTGCTCGACGGATTGTAGAGCGCTATCGCAAAATCCCCCAGGACAGCTGCCTGAAGCCGCGCTTTAATCTGCTCCCACGGAGTCAGAAGATCGCTCAAGCTGATCACGCAGAAGTCATGGTTTAACGGCGCGCCGAGCACTGCTGCCCCGCTGCTCGCCGCGGTAATTCCCGGTATCACCGTAAGCTCGCAGGACGGATACTCCTCGCTCATCTCATACATGAGCGACGCCATCCCGTAGATCCCGGCATCCCCGCTGCAGATCAGCGCTACGCGCTTTCCCTTCTTGGCCTCCTCATAGCACATCCTGCAACGCTCCACTTCCTGGCGCATCGGGGTCGACAAAAATGTTTTTCCCGAAAAGCGTTCCCCGAGAAGATCCAGATACACCGTATATCCCACAATTACCTCACAGGATTCCAGCACAGTGAGCGCTTCCTGTGTCATATCATCCTCTCTGCCCGGTCCCATTCCGACAATATAGATTTCATGTTTCATCAAAACTTCACACTCCATTTTCTCTCTGCTATGGCAAGTGTCTTGCCTTCACATGCCGTCTTTTGCACCAGAAGTCTGCCGCCCTCCCCCGCAGCGCAGACCGCAGCGCGCTCACACACATTATCCACACCGACCTGTTGCGCCACAAAGCCGGATGACGTGAATGTACCATCCACACCCTGTAGGCGCCCGGCCGGATAAGTGAGAAAAGGAACCGCTAACTGCTCTGCCAGTGCCAGAATTCCTACCTCATCCGCCTTTACATCGACCGACGCGATTCCCGCCACCGCCATGCTGGAAAGCTTCTCTTTTTCCAGGGTCTCCCGCACAAACGCTTCCAGTTCCTCTTCGCTTTTGCCCCTTCTGCACCCGACGCCAAGCAGCAGGCAGGACGGAATCAGCCATAAGCTGCATCGTTCCCCGGCTTCGCACTGCGGCGCGACCAGCACATCCACCGGCTCCTTTGGCGGATACGGTACCAGTCTTACCTCCGGCGGAATCTCTCCTTCACATTCTCCGGCGACGGACATGGTAAGATACCCGTCGCGCAGAAGCCTGGCGGACACCTGGGCGATTCCGTCATGACTGGCAATGGCAAGATGGTTTGTCGCTGCAAACACATCCACCGCAAAAAGCCCATTCACATCCGTCGCCGTGGTGAGCACGGCAGTCGCACCGAGGGCTCTTGAAAGTTCCCCGGCAAGCCGGTTGGCTCCTCCGTAATGACCTGCAAGAAGCGGGATCACAAACTGCCCCGCCTCATCCGCCACGAGCACCGGAACATCGGAAAGCTTATCTTTTACATGCGGTGCGATACTCCTGACCGCAATCCCGCATGCCCCGATAAACAGGAGCGCATTTCCCGCCGCAAACTGTTTTCCTGTCCATTCGGCAAGTGGCTGCTCCACGGGTATGCCGATCCCCTCTGCCCGGGCGTCGCTGCATTTTGTATATAATTTACAGGACCATACAGCATCCATCACTTCCTGAATGTGTTCTGCCAGTTCTGCCCCCCTGTAAGTAAAGCTGATGACAGCTATGTCCGTCTTCTTCACTTTGTCTCTCCCTGTTCCTTTTTTGCCTTCCGGTATCCCGTGGTAAATCCGGGATCATACAGCTTCGAGCGCTCATACCCCGGCGCTGCCAGCACATCTCCCACCAGAATCAGCGCCGTCTTCGTAATCTGATGCTCCACCGCCACCGCAGCAAGCGTCTCCACCGTGCACACGTACGCCTCCTCGTCCGGCCAGGTCGCCTTATAGACGATCGCTGCCGGCGTATCCGGCGCATACCCTCCGTCTATCAGTCTTTTCGACAGTTCTTTTACCATTCCCGCACTTAAGTAGACTGCCATGGACGCCTGATGTGCGGCAAAACTCTCGATGCTCTCCCGCTCCGGCACTGCCGTGCGTCCTGCCATCCGCGTGATAATCAGGCTCTGCGAGATCCCCGGCAGCGTATACTCCAGATTCAGATCCGCCGCCGCGCCAAAGCATGCGCTGACGCCGGGACAGCTCTCATAGGAAATCCCCTCCGCTGCAAGTACATCCATCTGTTCACGCACCGCCCCGTAGAGACTCGGCTCCCCGGTGTGAAGCCGCACGGTGGTAAGCCCTTTTTCCTCCGCCTCCCGGATGACCGCAAGCACTTCCTCCAACGTCATTTTTGCGCTGTCATAGATCTTTGCCCCGCTTCCGGCATAAGAAAGAAGCTCCGGATTCACGAGCGATCCCGCATAGATAATGACATCCGCCTGCTCCAGCAGTCTCATTCCGCGGACCGTGATTAAATCCTTTGCTCCCGGACCCGCCCCGACAAAATATACCATACCGTTTCCTCCTTAAACTGCGTTACTGCAAATGTTCTTCTTCCCCGCGGATTCGTTCCAGAAGTTCTACCGCACCGTCGCTTCTCGCCAGCTCGCCGTACCCGTTCGCATAGAGAATGCATTCCACACGCAGTTCCTCTTTCACCCGCTTCTTTAAATAAAAAAGAATCTTTATCATTAAAAGTTCCATCGTCGCGGAAAGACATCCGTCCTTGGCAATGTAGGCGAGCGCCTCCTCCGTCACAAGACAGTCTAAGATCTTCCCCAGCGTATCGGGCGCACACCCGGCGCGGTATGCCGCAGCCATCAGAAGCTCCATGCGCGCGTCCGCCTCCCTGGAATGTGTGTCCATAATTCCGCCGGAGAGCTTTACCAGCTTTCCGATGTGTCCGGTCAGAAGCACCGCCTCAAATCCGAGCTCCACCGCCATATCCATCGTCTTCCCGATAAAATTGCTGCACTTGACGCTTCGGTCCAGATCGAACCCGTAAGCGCGCTTCATATATTCCAGACCGTAATTTCCCGGTGAGATTGCCGCAAACCGGTTTCCCTCTTCGCGCTTCTGCTTAAGCTCCACATAGATCGTGTCAAGGAGCGCCTGACTGCTCATGGGCTCCACAATTCCGGTCGTTCCAAGGATTGAGATACCGCCCACAATACCGAGTCTCGGGTTGAACGTCTTTTTGGCAAGTTCCTCTCCCCCCTGCACCGAAATCTCCACCAAAAGGCTCCCCGCATAATCGGTAAGCGCACACACTTCTTCCACCTCGCGGGTAATCATCTCCCGCGGCACATGATTGATCGCCGCGCTCCCGACGGGCTGGTCTAACCCCGGTCTTGTGACCGTTCCGACACCCGCGCCTCCCGTAATAAGAATCTGCGGTTTTCCGCAGTCTTTTTCCTGTTTCTGCTCCTGCCAGGATACTTCCGCAAAAATCAGTGTTCCCGTCGTGATGTCCGGATCATCTCCGCCATCTTTTCTGACAGCACAGCGCACGGAATGCTCCGTGCGGCTGATCTCTTCCATCCTGGCATGGTAGAGGATGCCTTTTGGCGTGGTGATGGTAATCTCGTGCTTTTCTCTGCCGGTAAGAAGCATATAAGCCGCCGCCTTTGCCGCCGCTGCGGCGCAGCTTCCCGTCGTAAATCCATAGCGCATGGGCTCACCTCCCAAGCTCGTAGAGAAGCGCGTTGCAGATGGCAGCCGCGACATTGCTGCCGCCCTTTCTTCCACGGTTTACAATATGTGGTATCTTCGTCTGTAAAATCAGTTCCTTCGCCGCCTCCACATTGACAAACCCGACCGGAACGCCGATGATGAACGCTGGGCGGTAGCCCTCCTCTATCATCCCGTATAGCTGGATTAAGGCTGTCGGCGCATTTCCGATCGCAAAGATGACCGGTTTTTCGATCTTTGCCGCCCGTTCCATGCTCACGGTGGCGCGGGTGACGCCCCGCTCCTTCGCCTCTCTTGCCACATCCTCGTCCGCCATAAAGCAGTGTACCGATCCGCCGTAGCGTGCGAGCACGCGCTTGTTGATGCCGGAGAGCGCCATGTTGGTGTCCGTCACAATGTCCGCGCCCTCTGTGATGAGCCACTTTGCCGTCTCCACCGCTCCCGTAGAGTAGGTCATCGTCTGCGCATAGGAAAAATCGGCGCTCGTGTGGATCACACGCTTCGTGACCATCGCTTCCTCCACAGGCAGCGTAATCCCCCGAAGCTGCAATTCTTCCTCGATGATGGAAAAGCTGCGCTTCTCTATCTCCTGCGGCATCACATACTCGATTCCGTCGGGCACTGCTGCCGGCTTTTTATCATCTTTGCCGTTTTCCACCACGCTGCTTCCCGTCACCTGCACCAGCGCCGCAAGCAGGCGTTCATTCTCCTCGCGCCGTCTGACCGCAATCCGGTAATATCCCCCGGAAAGTCCCCGGTAGTTGCTGCAGTCGCGGATCAGAATCCCCTTCTTTAAGAGCTCTTTTGCCAGCGGACGCCCGTCCTTTATCATCAGGAAATTGGCGTTTGACGCAAACACAGTGATGCCAATTTCCGACAGCTGCTCCGTAAGCCAGGCACGCTCCCTGCAGACAAATGCCACCGAGTGCTCCACATACGCGCGCTGCCCGCAGGCCACACATCCCGCCTGCTGCGCAAACACCGACAGATTCCACTCCGGCAGATCGGCTCTTATCGCTTCCGTAAGAGCAGCATCGCTGCAGACGAGATAGCCGAGCCGCACTCCCGGCATGGCATAGAGCTTCGTAAATGCCCGCACGATCACAACTCCCGGATAATTCCGATACTTTTTTAAGAAGGAATAGCGTTCTTCCGCTCCGGTAAACATCACAAAACATTCGTCCAGAATCAGGGTCACACCGTACTTCTGACAGCGCTCTGCAATCTTCTCCAACAGTTCCGGCTCCACCACCGTACCCACCGGATTATTCGGGACTGCCAGAAAAACCGCATCCACGTCCTCCCCGATGGCAGTAAAAAAGCGCTCCGTCACCGCGTAACCGTCCGCCTCAAGCAGCTCGTGGCAGCAGATCTCTGCTCCCACAGACTTTGCCGCATGCTCATATCCGTAAAATGACGGTACAGGAAGCAGCACCTTTTTTGCATGAACCGCTCTTAAAATGGCAGGAAACAGTTCTGACGCACCGTTTCCGCACACAATGTCCTCAGGCGCAATCCCTTTTGCCCCGGCGATGGCATCCCGCAATGCCTCCGACCGGATATCCGGATACCGCTCACACCATGCCACTGCCGCCTCAAGCGCCTCACGCACCCGCTGCGGCATCCCGAACGGATTGATGTTGACCGAAAAATCAAGCGATACCTGATTGCGGTATATGTCTCCTCCATGTATGTTCTGCTGCACCATCCCGGTTCTTCCTCCTGTTCTGTCTCTATGCTACCACACAATAGCTGTCACGCACAACCAGACAGCCATACAAATTCCCCATCCGAAAAATGCCATCCCGTACAGCAGGCGGTTGGCACGTCTGATATCCTCTGTCTCCACCGCTCTGAGCGGATCACCGATGTACGGCTTTTTGACGATTCTTCCAAAATAGCTGGCATCTCCCGCCAGTCTTATGCCGAGCGCTCCCGCACATGCCGCCTCGGTCTGTGCGGAGTTCGGGCTGGCATGCTGATACCGGTCCCTCTTAAAGATCTTCATCGCATTCTTCTGGTCAAATTCGTTTCCAAGGAAACAGCAGGATAAGATCATGAGCATGGCGCTGATGCGCGCCGGAATGAAATTGACAACATCGTCCAGCATTGCCGCCGCCGTGCCAAATGCGTGATATCGGTCATTTTTATATCCCACCATCGAATCCATGGTGTTGACCGCCTTATAAAAAAAACCTCCCACCGGTCCAAACAGCGCCAGATAGAGCATCGGCGCGATCACTCCGTCGGAGGCATTCTCAGCCACGGTCTCGATCGCCGCCTTCGCCACGCCCTCCTCATCCAAACATTCCGTATCTCTTCCGACGATCATGGAGACTGCCTTTCTCGCCCCGCACAGATCATGCTCTGAAAGCTGCTTGTACACTTTCATGCTCTCCGTCTTCAAGCATTTTGTGGCAAGCATCTGGTAGGTCATGACACTCTCTGTAACAACCCCCGCCGCCGGATGGATCCGGTACGCCGCAAACAGGACTGCTGCCGCAAAAAAGAGTACCGGAAGAAGCACGAACGCCACAAGCCACTTTCCCTTTTTCTTCTCGGCGGCTTCATTTCGCACCGCGCCGTCTGTCTCTCCAAGCAGCTTTCGATCCAGC
>ULXI01040033.1_pt1 | contig 21074 bp, 18 predicted proteins | sample 1961181 | NCBI WGS metagenome assembly ULXI01 (sample SAMEA4835835, study PRJEB28245) | human gut metagenome | biome: gut microbiome; material: fecal sample | place: Denmark | collected 2008 | reverse complement strand
AAGCCGGTGAAGGAGGTGGCGCAGCTGCGCGATAAATACGTTTGGACGCGTGTTGATTATCTGCTGGGGCTGACGCCGGAGAAGCTAGCGCGTGCCGAGCATGAGTACAAGGTTGACCGCATTCACCGTTTGTTCGGCCTGGATAAAAAGCTGGTGGATAAATACATGCGCATGGGTTACGCTTCGCATCAGGTGAAGCGTGCGATGTTCCTGGCGCGCCACTGCGACAAGAGCGTGGAGGAGCTGCTGGCAATGAAGACACGTCAGCAAAAATGGGGCGATATCTGCGAGCAGCTGGGACTGCCGCGTGATGCGTGTATGAAATAGTAAGTTTTTACCTGAAGCCTTAAGGCGGCGCGCTTGCGCCGCCTTTTTTCGCTTGTATAAAGAAATTTTTAACTCCCAAGTTTTTCGCCTATAAAATAAAAAATGCTTAAAAATCAGAAGTTTTTCGTTTACAAAAGAAAAACTTTGAGATTTTGGCGAGTTTTTCTTATAGAGAAGAAAAACTTGCGTAGGATTATCCTTTCTGTTATGATATAAAGGACAAAGAAGTATAATGGTAGTTTGATAGAGGAGGATTTGTATGATTGTACGTCAGACATATTTGGAAAAACTAAAATTGATGCGAGATAAAAAGATTATCAAGGTTATTACAGGTGTGCGTCGTTCCGGTAAGTCGACACTGTTGGAAATGTATAGAGATTTTTTAGTAAGCAGCGGTGTGCATCCTTCATGCTGTCAATATATAAATTTTGAAGATTTGCGTTGGGAAAGTCTTAAGGATTATCATGCTTTATATAATCATATCCTGGAAAACTTATCCCCTAATGAAAAAAATTACATATTCTTAGATGAAATACAAATTGTTCCAGAGTTTCAAAAGGCTATCAACAGTTTGTTCTTACGTGATGATGTAGATATTTATATTACTGGTTCTAATGCATATTTGCTTTCTGGTGAATTATCTACATTGTTGTCTGGAAGGTATATTGAACTGAGCATACTACCGTTGTCGTTTAAGGAGTATTGGGAATTAGTCGGTGGAGATAAAAAGACGGCGTTTAATAAATATTATCTTAATGGTGGCTTTCCTTATGCTGCAACTATTGATAACAAAGAAGTTCGCTTGGAATACTTTAGAGGTATATTCAACACTGTTTTACTTAAGGATATTGTTGAACGCAAGAGAATTTCAGACGTAAAGCTCTTAGAAGATGTAATACGATTTTTATTTGATAATATAGGAAATATAGTTTCAACTAAAAAAATAGCTGATACCTTGAACAGTAATGGCAGAAGGACTACATCAGGGACTATTGATAACTATATTCGAGCACTAAAAGATGCTTTTATTTTGTATGAAGCAAATCGCTATGATATCAAAGGGAAAGAGTTTTTGAAATCACTGGAAAAATATTATATCGTTGATATAGGCTTGCGTAACCTTTTATTGGGTGAACGCACTCGCGATATCGGACATATTCTTGAAAATATTGTTTATCTGGAACTTTTGCGAAGAGGATATCAGGTCAGCATAGGCAAATTAGATTTGCTCGAAGTAGATTTCATTGCTCAAAAAGAGGATAAGCGCATTTATTATCAAGTATCAGCAACAGTTTTAGATGAAAAAACATATGAGCGTGAGTTTGCTCCGCTAAAAAAGATTAATGACAGCTATCCGAAGTATGTGCTTACTCTTGATGAATTCCCCATGGGTGAGGATGGGATTGAGCAAAAGAATATCATAGATTTTCTTTTGGAAGAAAATTGAGTCAAGTAGTTATATTGTTTCCTACATCCAAAAGTTTTTCGCCTGCAGAACAAACAATGCTTAAAAATCAGAAATTTTTCGTTTAGAAAAGAAAAATTTTGAGTTTTGAGTGAGTTTTTCTCATGCAGAAGAAAAACTTGCGTAATATATACATTGCTTGCTGTTGCGCAGTTATTTTGAAACTGTAACCTGCTTTACATTATTTACTGCAAAATAATCGGAAGTACGCAAAGTGTAATATTTTCTTGACACTATTAATGCAGAGTGATACACTAGGCACAACTTCAAAAAAGACCACAAACCGTTGAGACGGAGATCAAGTCAGCAGATGCGCTTACAGAGAGTTCGGGCAGGTGGGAGCCGGATAGAGATGCAGGCTGATAAATGGACCGTTGAGGGTGCTGTCAAATCGCTTCGGCGAGAGTATTCGGCAACGCTACACCGGCGTTAAGGGTGAGGAATGTGTCAGCATTCTGCGAGAGAGCGCCGATGTACGGCGAAGCAAGGTGGTACCGCAGGTATAAGTATTTAGAGCCTGTCCTTGATATTGCTCAGAGTGAGCAGTACGAGGACAGGCTTTTTTGTTGACATGGGTGAAAATAAGCAGATGAGGTGACAAAATGTTGAATTTATCTTTGGAGCAGGTCATGCAGTATGCAAAGGACTACAAGGCTGTGCCGGTAGCGAAGGAATGCCTGGCGGATATGCTGACGCCGCTGGCATTTTTGGACAATGTAAGACGCAGCAGCCGTAATTATTTCCTTTTGGAAAGCATTGAGGGCGGTGAGCACTGGGCGCGTTATTCCTTTGTGGGCTATGATCCTGTGCTGCGTTTGAAAATAACCGACGGCAATGCGGAAATCATCAGCGGTGCTGCCGTGAAGTATCAGGAAAATGATCCCTTGGGCTGCATCCGCCATATTCTGGAGGAATACAAGGCACCGCAGATTGAAGGCCTGCCTAATTTTACCGGCGGTCTTGTTGGCACCTTTGGCTTTGATTTTATGCGCTACTGCGAGCCGGATATGCGGGTAAATAAAGAGCGCAAGGCGGAATTTGCCGATGTCGATTTGATGCTGTTCGATAAGCTGATTGCCTTTGACCATCTCAAGCAGAAGATTTTCCTGATTGTGAATGTCAAAACGGATAATGCTGCCATCAATTACGCTAAAGCAGAGCGTGAAATTGCGGCGATGGAGGAAATGCTGCTGCAGCCTGTGCAGCCGAAGAAGCCTGTAAAGGCTAAGCTGGGCGAGTTCACCAGCAACCAGAGCCGTGAGCAGTATAATAAGAATGTGCTGCGCTGTAAGGAATATATCAAAAACGGCGATGCCTTTCAGATTGTTTACGCGCAAAAATTCAGCGCAACCTATGACCAAAGCCTTTTCAGCGCTTACCACTATTTGCGGACAACGAATCCGTCGCAGTACATGGTATTTTTACATAATGACGATATGGAAATCGCCGGCAGCTCGCCGGAAACGTTGGTGAAGGTTGTTGGCAAAAAGGTCATCAGCATGCCTATTGCCGGCACACGCCGCCGCGGACGGACGAGCGAGGAGGACTTGGCGCTGGAGCAGGAGCTTTTGGCAGATGCCAAGGAAATCGCGGAGCATAATATGCTGGTGGATTTGGGGCGCAACGATGTGGGCCGTGTCTGCGATTTTGGCAGCGTCAAAGTGAGTGATTATAAGGCGATTAAGCGTTTTTCGCACGTTATGCATATCACGAGCAAGGTTACAGGCCAGCTGAGCGCCGATAAGGACGCACTTGACGCGCTACGGGCAGTGTTCCCGGCAGGCACGCTGAGCGGAGCGCCGAAGATTCGCGCCTGCGAGATTATTGACGAGCTGGAGCCGGAGCGCCGCGGTATTTACGGCGGTGGCATGGGTTATCTCGATTTTGGCGGCAACATGGATATCTGTATTACCATCCGCACTATGGTTAAAAAGAACGACAGGGTTTATATTCAGGCTGGCGGCGGTATCGTTGCGGATTCCGTATTGGACAATGAATTTCAAGAAACCGTGAATAAGGCAGGAGCCTGCATGACAGCGCTGCGTATGACGGCAGAGGAGGAGTAAGGAATGATTTTGATTATAGACAACTACGACAGCTTTACTTTTAATCTGTATCAGCTGATTGGCGAAATTAATCCTGATATCAAGGTTGTGCGTAATGATAAGCTGACGATTGAGGATATCAGAGCTATGCAACCGGATCATATTATTATTTCGCCGGGGCCGGGTAATCCTAAGCAGGCAGGTATTTGTCTGGAGGTTATCCGTCAGCTTGCCGGTGAGTTCCTAATTTTAGGCGTCTGCCTAGGGCATCAGGCAATTGGTGAAGCCTTTGGCGGCAATGTGGTGCATGCGCCGGAGATTGTGCACGGTAAGGCGGATAAGGTGTATCTGGAGGCTGCAAGCCCCATCTTTAAGGATATGCCGGATGGCTTTGAGGCAGCGCGCTATCATTCGCTGATTGTGGAGCCGGAAAGCTTGCCGGAATGCCTGGAGGTTACGGCAAAAACAGCGAAGGATGAGATTATGGCGCTGCAGCATAAAACTCTGCCGGTGTATGGTGTGCAGTTCCATCCGGAGTCGATTATGACGCCGCAGGGACGGACGATTTTAAAAAACTTTTTGAGCCTGTAAAGTAAAACGCAGAATGTACTGAGAAGATGAGTACATTCTGCGTTGTTTTATTATATGAAATGAGTGTTACTGATTTGCAATCAAGACCATGTTAAACAAAAAAAGAAGCAGCAACCACTAAACGTCATGCTGATGAAATCAGCCCTCAGTATACGTCCAAAATCGGTAGTGATAATACTGCTTCTATAAATGATACTGTATCATCAAACAATCATGAAGTCAAGTATTCCGTTGCTTCTCCCAAGAACAAAATCGCTGCCGCCTTTGCCGGTACACCCATATTGCTTATGCCGGTATGTGGAAGTCATTGAAGGCGAAGTTGATATGCAGCAGTAGCGCGACCAAGTGCGGGAGGCAGGCGATAAATTGCTGAATAGCTTGCCGGAGTCACGCAGGGCGCAGGTGCTGGGGCGTAAAGGCTTGAAGGCGTGGGAAGATGGCAAGGATTGGGCGAGCAGGAGAGCAGAGTATTTGAACTTATGTTGCAGTTTCACGCTGATGAGAAATTGTAAGCTAATAAAGATAATGGTATAATAAAAGAAAAGCTAAGGCTCGGCGAAATTTCTAAAACCATTAATGCTGATAAGCAAAACAGGCATATTATGGGTAGTAGAGGCTATATTGACGGAAGAAGCTATTTGGACGGTGATTTAGCAGAGGCTCAACGGTTAGTTGATGAGTTGAGTACTACTGGCGAGGCTGTTTTTGACAGCAGTGATGATTGGAAAAATACAGAAAGGGTTGTTAGTGATAAATTTATAGGTACTCATGTAGATAATGAAAATAGTAAAGAAACGAGGACTAAAGCAGCGGTTATAGTTTATTCTAAAACTGGTAGTCATATTTATCCTAGAAAGGTTGAATGATATGAAATTAAAAGAAACTTTTGGGAGAAAAATTAAAATTTTGTGCTTAGATGGTGGTGCGATCGAAGGTCGCGTTATTGACTATATTCCAACCATTGAAGAGGATGAAGAGGAAAGCATTATTATTAGAAATGAAAGTAATGTACTTATTGAATTTGCTAAGCATGAAATTGCCGAAATTGAAATGCTTTAAAAGCTCATAGCTATGCTGTGGGCTTTCTCTATGTAGTGAATAATTTAATATTTAGCGCATTTTGTGAATTTCACAGGATACGCTTTTTATATGCCCAGGAGAGGGCACAATACAGGGCGGAGGCCCATGATATGGAGGTATCAGAACAATGGAAATGAAACAGGTTTACGAAGCACTGGAAAAAGTTGAGAATGGTGCTGACCACGCTTTGTTCTTATTCTTGTGTTTCATCACTTCTGACCACATGCTTTTTCCAATCGTGTCCATTCAACAACTGCATGATGAAACCTAGATACACTTACTCCCTCTGGTGTTTCAGGCCATTTGCCTTGTCTGTATAATTTGACACATTTCTTTTTGTACTTATAACTGTATTTCATAAAAACACCCCCAACTCTAGATGTCCAGAATTGTGGGTACATATTAAAACTATCCTCTTTTTAAAGCCTATTTATTTCAAAAATATATCCATCATGGTTCCGCCAACAATTACAAAAGCTAAGGCGGCAAAGATGTACAGGAAAATTACAATGACTATCAATTTTACAATAAGGTATATGTTGTGAATAAATTCTCTCACAATAATCTCTCCTTCTCCCTAAAGGGACTACCGCAGAAGTATCAATCGTAGGCGATAACTCTAACATCATTCAAGTTAAGTTTAACGGCGAACAGGGCAAAGGTACTGGCGGTATTATGTGCAGAGCAGGCTATGTCTGGAAAAGTGACGAGAAAGTATGGCTAACATGCGGAACTCTTCCGTCAATGATTAATGTAGCAAAAATGCTTGAACATGTCAAGCAATGCTAAAATGCAGCTTTAATTTAACTATGTTGAATAAAGTAGCAACCACTAAACGTCATGCTGATAAGGAAATATTTGGGGCCAACGCGCCTAAAAAATCGCCGAAAACAGGGAGAAAAACAGTAAAAATCAACAACTTAAAAACGCTTTTTTTACACACAAAAATACCCCGCAACCTGCATGGTTGCGGGGTTTCTCTCATGGTGATCCAGGAGGGATTCGAACCCCCGACCCACGGCTTAGAAGGCCGTTGCTCTATCCAACTGAGCTACTGAACCATATTAAATTGGAGCGGGCGATGGGAATCGAACCCACAACATCAGCTTGGAAGGCTAAGGTTTTACCACTAAACTACACCCGCATGGTCGGAGTGGCAGGATTCGAACCTGCGACACCCTGCTCCCAAGGCAGGTGCGCTACCAAACTGCGCTACACCCCGAATACAAAAGGTATTATACTATTTAATTAAACAGATGTCAAGAGAAAATATATACTTTGTTAATCATAAAGCAGAAGAAAAATATTTGAAATCATATTTTCCTTCTGCCTGAAAGATTGTTTATTTCAGCAGTTCTTCCTTAAGCTCGTAATATTCGCGTGAGAAATAGGGCGTGAGCTGTGCTTCGCGGTGGTCATAGCCAAAGGCGCGTTTGGTGAGCGACAAAACCGGCGGTGCCTGAATGCGTTTGGCAACAGCAAAGCCGGCGAACAGCTTCCACCAGCGCTCTAAATCGGCAATCAGTGCAACAGCATCGGGACAGGCTTCGTTAATCGCTTCCTGCGTACAGCCAAGCTCTGCGGCCAGCGTGCCTGCCTTGTACCAGCGCAGGATGTCTGCCGGTGTAGTCTTGTGCCAGTTTTCGATAAAGGCACGCAGCAGGTAATCGTGATAGCCGTAAACAAGCGGGTCACCACCGTTACCTACTGTCTGCGCATCCGAAAGCTCGGCGCTGGGGCGGATGTTGAAGATAGCTTCGGGGATTACCTCACGTTTGTAAATTAATTCGTTCAGATAGCGTCCCAAAGCATATACCTGATGCTTCCAAAGGTCACCGATCATGGCCATGGCACCGCAGATATCGCCGTAGAAGGTGGCGTAGCCAATGGCCAGCTCTGCTTTGTTGGAGTTGCAGCTGAAGGCACCGCCGAAGGCTGCAGAAGCTGCAGCAATGACACGTGCACCGCGGTCGCGGGCCTGGATATTTTCTTTAATCAGTCCGCTGAGCTGCAGATTGAAGCTGCTGCCGTCTGCCAGATTGGTGATGGGAGTTTGCTCCAGCTGCTTGACTGTCAGCTCATAGCTTTCACTGATGGGCATTACGGCATAGTTTGCGCCCAGTGCCTGCGCCAGCTGCTGCGCGCTGTTGCGCGTGGCAGCTGAGTTGAAGCGTGAAGGCAGGTTGAGCAGCAGGATATTTTCCGGTCCCAGGATATCTGCATACATAACGGCGGTTACGGCGCTGTCGATGCCGCCGGAAAGACCGATGGTCATACGTTTGATGCCGCATTGCTGCAAGAATTTGGCGGTGCCGTAGCGAAGGGCGCGGTAAACGGATTCCGGCTCCTGGGGCAGTATGGCAGGCGGGCAGTTGGGGATGATGCGGTTCGCTTCGGTGTCCCAGGTCAATTCCAAAAAGGTGTCCTCATACATGGGCGCAGAGGTTACCAGACTGCCGTCACCGTTATAAGCGGAGCTGCAGCCGTCGTAGGTGAAGATATTCTTGCCGTTGTTCTGAATGCCGACGTTGTTGCAGTAGATGAGCGGAATGCCTGCGGTGCGTGCCTGTGCACTGAAGAGGCGGTTGCGCTTACGGTTTTTGCCCAACGTGTAGGGGGAGCAGGAAAGGTTGCATAAAAGCTGCGCTCCGTTGTCTGCCAACGTTTGTGGTACGTTAAGGTGATAGTTTTCCGTCCAGCCGTCCTCGCACAGCATGACGCCGATGCGCAGGCTGGTGCCTCGGATGACGATTTCCAAAGGCTGCAGTGCTTCGCTGACGCTTGCACCTTCTTCGGCGCAGAGCTTCTGGAGGCTGTAAAAATGACGGCAGTCGTCAAATTCGCGGTAGTTGGGCAGCGAGTTCTTGATGAAGAAGCTGCGTCCCTGATAACCGCCGAGCTGCTTACCGTTTTGGCAGGCAAAGGCGGCGTTGTATTTGCGCACGCGTCCGTCCTCGTTGAGCTTGCCTGGTTCGGTGGCAACGCTGCCGAAGATAACGCAGATATTTTCGGTGGCAGCGACGATCTTTTCGGCATAATAGGCGCAGTCATCCAAAAAGGTCTGCTGCTCCCAAATGTCGCCGATAAGATAACCAGGCAGTGCCATTTCGGGTAGAAGCAGGATATCGGCCTCAAGGCTGCGTGCTTTTTCAATAGCTTCAATGATTTTCTTATAGTTTACATCAGGACGGCCGGGAGTAATTTCCAGCTGTCCGCAGATAATTTTAAGCTTCAATTTATTGTCCTCACAATTTTATTTGCATTTTACATTACTATAGTGCTATTATAACAGAGATGAAGTAATTTCTCTAGCTTAGAGGGGGTTTTTCCTGATGAAACATAACAAAAAAACTAATGCAGCCCGCCGTCTGGACGAGCTGAAGATAGAATACCGTATTATGGAATATCCGGTGGACGAGGAGCATCTGGATGCTGTGCATGTTGCCGCAGAGGTTGGCATGCCTGCATCACAGGTATTCAAAACACTGGTAGTACGCGGTGACAAGAACGGCATTATGTTTGCCGTAATTCCCGGTGACGGCGAGCTTGATTTAAAGGCGTTGGCCAGAGCCAGCGGCAATAAGCGTGCCGAGCTGGTACATCTGAAGGAGGTTCTGCCGCTCACAGGCTATATCCGCGGCGGCTGTTCACCCTTGGGCGCTAAAAAGAACTATCCTGTATATATGGATGAAACCAGCAATAACTGGCCGGAGATTGCAATCAGCGCCGGTCAGCGCGGTATGCAGATTATTGCAGCGCCTGCTGATTTGCAGCGTGCTACGGCTGCAACGGTGGCACCGCTGATTTTTGCAGAGTAACTCTTGTTCCTTCCTATAAAATATGCTATTATAGTCTTGATAACCTATTTGCACAATTGTGTTTGAAAGAAATACGACTGTGCTGGCCTGAAGGCGTATTATTAACGCTGATGGCAGTATGACGTCAAAATTTAAAGAAGAAAGTAGGTTGAATATATGTTATATGTTAGTACAAGAGGGAAAACTGATTTGTTTTCCGCTGCACACGCGATAACCCGTGGCTTGGCAGCGGATGGAGGATTGTTTGTACCGCAGAATATTCCTGCGATGCGTATGGTTGATATAAAGGCGATGGAGCGCAAGCCTTATACGGAGCGTGCTGTTGATGTTCTGCTGCAGTATCTTACTGATTTCAGCGAGGACGAGCTGCGCGAATGTGTAAATGCTGCCTATGCGCCGGAAAAATTCGGTGATAATCCTGTGCCTTTGGTACAGGTAAATGATAACACCGGTGTGCTGGAGCTGTGGCATGGCCCGACGTCTGCTTTTAAGGATATGGCACTGCAGCTTTTGCCGCATCTTTTGACACGTTCGATGCAAAAGACCGGTGAAACGAATAAGGTTGTTATTCTGGTTGCTACCTCCGGTGATACTGGCAAGGCTGCTTTGGAAGGCTTTGCTGATGTTCCGGGTACGCAGATTATCGTTTTCTACCCCAGCGAGGGTGTGAGTGATATCCAAAAGCAGCAGATGATTACCCAGGCAGGCAAAAATGTTAAGGTTTTTGGTATTGAGGGTAATTTTGATGATGCTCAGCGCGGTGTGAAGGAAATTTTCGGTAATACTGCGCTCAGTGATGAGCTGGCGAAAAAGGGCTACACCTTCTCTTCTGCCAATTCTATTAACTGGGGCCGTCTGGTGCCGCAGATTGTTTACTACTTCAGCGCTTATGTAGATGCTGTTAAGGCAGGTAAGATTACTGCCGGTGACCCGATTAATTTTGTTGTTCCTACCGGCAACTTCGGTGATATTCTGGCAGGCTATTATGCTAAGCTGATGGGCTTGCCGATTGACAGACTGCTGTGTGCATCCAACAGCAATAACGTGCTGACTGATTTTATCAATACCGGTGTTTATGACAGACGCCGTGAGTTCTTTAAAACTGTTTCTCCTTCTATGGATATTCTTGTTTCCAGTAATCTGGAGCGCCTGCTTTACAGTGTGACGGAGCATGATGCTGCGCGTGTGGCAGATTATATGAAGCGTTTGAATACCGAAGGTCATTATGAGATTGACAGCGATGATCTGAAGCAGATTCAAAGCCAGTTCTTCGGTGCCTGGGTTGATGAGCTGGAAACGAAGGAGGCTATCGGCCGTATCTACAATGATTATCATTATCTGATGGATACGCATACTGCCGTTGCTTGGCGCGCAATGGAAAAATATCGCTTCTTGACCAGTGATGAAACCTATACCGTTGTTCTGTCTACCGCAAGTCCGTATAAGTTTGCCGACAGTGTGCTGGCAGCACTTGATGATGCTCAGCCGCAGGGAAGCAATCCTTTTGAACTGCTGCAGAAGCTGCATGCCGATACCGGTACGGAGATTCCGCCGCGTATGCTGGCTCTGGAGAACCTGCCTGTGTTGCATTCCGAGGTTATTCCTGCGGACAAGATGGAGCTGGCGGTTGTGAAGAACCTTGTGTAATTGTGGCTTGATGCGGAGAATACTTGCGTTGCTGCTATGTTTTCGCTATAATAAAACCGAAATTTAATATTTATATATGCAAGACTTAGTCTGCCGAACAGCGGACTAAGTCTTTGTCATAAAAGGAGGTATAAAGTGGACTCCAGGAGTGTACTTGAACAGGTGCGCAGCGGCAAGCTGTCGGTGGCTGAGGCGGAGAGTTATTTTAATCGCAAGGCGTATGAAAATTTAAATTATGCGCGTCTTGATACTTCGCGTGAGCAGCGTACGGGCTTTGCGGAGGTGGTTTACTGCAGCGGTAAGCCTGACGCGTATTTGGCGGATATTTATAAGCGTCTTTTGGCGGAGCAGGGTGAGGTGTTCGGCACGCGGGCAACGCCGGAGCAGTACGAGCTTGTGCGGCGACGTTTGCCTAATATTGTTTATGACCCGGTGGCGCGGACGCTGAAGCAGGAGCGCCCGGATAAGGTGCGCTGTGGCTGCGTTGTTGTTTGTACTGCGGGTACTGCTGATATTCCGGTGGCGGAGGAGGCGGCGCAGACGGCTGAATTTTTCGGGACGCATGTGGAGCGTCTTTACGATGTTGGCGTGAGCGGGATTCACCGTCTTTTGGATAAGGTTGATTTGCTGCAGCAAGCAAATTGTGTAGTGACGGCTGCAGGTATGGAGGGCGCGCTGGCGAGCGTTATCGGCGGACTTGTGCGTAATCCGGTGATTGCGGTGCCGACTTCTGTCGGATACGGTGCGAGCTTTCATGGGCTGAGTGCGCTGCTGACGATGATTAATTCCTGCGCTAACTGTGTTTCGGTTGTGAATATTGATAATGGATATGGCGCGGGGATTATTGCGACGCAGATTAACAGGCTGGCGTGCAAGTGAGATCCAACCCTTCCGTCTGCTCGCTAAAGCTCGCATCCACCTTCCCTTTCAGGGAAGATATAAACTTTTATATGCTCCCTGCAAGGGAGCTGGCATCGCCGTAGGCGATGACTGAGGGTTGTGCTCTGCAATATATTAATTGCTTGTTTAACCTTTCTTGCCTGCCCATCGGGGAAGGTGCCGAGCGAAGCGAGGCGGAAGGGGGATAATCAAGCCATGTCTTTAAATTTTTTTGAGGTAAAAAATATGCCAAAAGATACAGATTTAGAAATGCAGGCGGAAGCCAAGTTTGCTGTGCTGCAGCAGGAGCTGCGGCGCTTGGGCAGTGTGCTGGTTGCATTCAGCGGTGGCGTTGATTCGACGTTTTTGCTGCAGGCGGCGCATTTGACTTTGGGCGATAAGGCGCTTGCGGTGACGGCGCGTTCCGGCGTTGTGCCGCAGCGTGATATAGCAGAGGCAGAGGAGTTCTGTCGGAAGCAGGGAATCCGTCATCTTTACTTTGATTTTGATGAGTTGCAGGTGCCGGGGTTTGCCAAAAATCCGCCGGACCGCTGCTATATCTGCAAAAAAACGCTGTTCAGTAATTTCTTGCGCATTGCACAGGAAAACGGTGCTGTGCTTTGCGAAGGCTCGAATATGGATGACCTTGGCGATTACCGCCCTGGTCTGAAGGCTTTGGCGGAGCTTAATGTGCAGAGCCCACTGCGCACTGCAGAGCTGATGAAGGAGGAAATCCGCCTGCTGTCGCATAAGCTGCAACTGCCGACTTGGGATAAGCCGTCATTTGCGTGTCTTGCTTCGCGCTTTGTTTACGGTGAGCGTATTACAGCGGAGAAGCTGGCGGCGGTGGATAAGGCGGAGCAGCTTTTGTGGGAGTTGGGCTTTAAGCAGTTCCGTGTGCGTGTGCATGGCAGTTTGGCGCGCGTTGAGCTGCTGCCCGAGCAGCTGGAGCAGGCAGTGGTGGAGCCGATGCGCAGCACGATTTACAAAGTATTGAAGGCTGCAGGTTTTGCTTATGTGGCACTTGATTTGCAGGGCTATCGTACAGGCAGCATGAATGAAACTTTAAAGCAGGATTAATTTGTACTTATAGCGAATTTTAGCATTAGCCTGCTATAAGTATGCAGACTTCAAATTAGGAGGAAGATTTATGAAAAGCTTATATTTGGAATGTAATGCCGGTATCAGCGGCGATATGCTGGTAGCAGCACTTTTGGATTTGGGCGCGGACAAAGAGGCGCTTGATAAGGCTCTGCAGAGTATTCCTGCAAAGGGCTTTGAGTATAAAATCAGCAGAGTGTCTAAGGCAGGCGTTGACTGCTGTGATTTTGACGTTATTCTGGATGAGGAGCATGCTAACCATGACCACGATATGGCCTTTTTGCATGGCAACGGCGATGCTGTAGTGCATAGCCATGAGCATGAACATCATCATGACCATGAACATGAGCATCATTATCACCATGAGCACCGCGGTCTGCAGGAGGTTATTGCGATTATTGATGCTACGGATATGAGTGCTGCAGCCAAGGAATTGGCGCTGAAGATTTTTGATATTATTGCGGATGCTGAGGCAAAGGCGCATGCAGTGGAGAAGAATGCAGTGCATTTCCATGAGGTTGGCGCGATTGATTCCATCGTTGATATTGTGGCGGTTGCTGTGTGTGCCGACAGCCTGGGCGTTGAAAACGTAATTGTGCCGGAGCTGTGCGAGGGCCGTGGTACTGTCCGCTGCCAGCATGGCGTGCTGCCGGTGCCTGTTCCTGCAACGGCCAATATTATGCAGCGCTTTGGCTTTAATGTACGCTTGCTGCCGGTGCAGGGCGAGTTCGTTACACCGACCGGTGCTGCTGCCGCTGCTGCGCTGATGACTACAGACGAGCTGCCGCAGAGCTTTAAGATTCTGGGCATCGGTCTGGGAGCAGGCAAGCGTCAGTATGAGCGTCCCAGCATTTTGCGTGTGCTGATGATTGAGGATAATGCGCAAAAAAAAACTCTGTAAACAGTAACGCTTTGCAGACAGATTGCATCTGCCAATTGCAGTCTGATATTGATGACTGCAGCGGCGAGCTTTTGGGTTACACGCTGGAGCGCCTGCTGGCGGCAGGCGCGTTGGATGCTCATTATCAGCCGGTGTTTATGAAGAAGAGCCGTCCGGCGTGGGAGCTTACTGTTATCTGCCGCGAGGAGGACAGAGCGAAACTGGAAGCGCTGATTTTTGCGGAAACGACAACCATCGGTATCCGTCGTGCGCGCATGGAACGCACTGTGCTGCCACGCCGCAGGGATATGGTGCACACTGCTTACGGTGATGTAGCGGTGAAGCGCTGCCTGCTGGACAGCGGCGAACGCTGTTATGTTGAATATGACAGCGCTGTCAAACTGGCGCAGGAGCAGGGGGTGCCGCTGCAGGATATCTATCTGGCGGCGCAGTTGGCACAAAAAAACATAAATTAGCCACAAAAGTGTGGTATAATATCTCCATAATACGTCAGAGAATGGAGAAAAAATGACTAATGTTTTCGATTTGATAGAAGAATTTTATACACAGGATGAAGAATGGAATTCTGTACTGCAGCAAAGCTGTGCTGAAGATTTCCTGCGCTATAAAACATGGCAGGGAGCCAAGGATGGCGAGCTTGTCAAGATTTGGAATTATATTACGATTCTTTGTATTTACCTTGGCAATTCCGAGAACTTTCTCGGTGATATGTCGCGTGAGGATTTTATTGACTGCGTAGGCTGGTGCTGCCGCAATGTTTCCGGCTTCCCGGCAACGGAAAGCAATATCGCACATTTTTTGGATGTTATGCAGGAATTTTACGCATATATGAAAAAGAAACGCATTATTACCCGTGATAACGCGCCTGCCGAAGCCAAAGCAAAGCTGCTGGTTGACGGAAAACTGCAGATTGTCGGCAATGATGGCAGCTTTTTGCCTGGGCATGACCGTTACAATCTGTATTCTACGCCGGATTTGCCGACGAAGGTGTACTTGAACATCGGCGAGAGAATGCAGAATTTGCTGGATGATGTGCAAAGCTACTATACGCAGAAGCAGTTCCGTCGCGATTTGGAGCGGGCCGATTTTCTCTTCGGCGGTATTTTCCAGAACGGTACTGTTCAGGAAAAGCCGGGCACGGAGGAATATTCACAGACCTTCTGGGATTATTTTCTTTTTGACTATCGCCTGCTTGAAGATGACAAAACGCCGCTGCAGCATTACCGTGATGTAATTTGCCGTGATGCTTCCGAGATGGATACCTCCGTTGATATTTTGAATGAGCTGATTAAGGCTAAGCTGGTTCTCTTTGATGTGCAAAGACGCACGGAGGAGGGAATGTATGTCTGCAGAAATATTTTCACCAATGAAAAATATACGCTGATGCTGCCGGTAGATGATAATATTGACACAGAAGGCTATATTTTCATGGGCCATATTTTTTATGAAAATACTATGGTGATGAACTTCCTGCGCGGACTGGTGATGTCGCAGACCTCGCGTAAGCGCTTTTTCGAGGTTGTCAGTGCGGCGAAAGACTGGTTTGCCGTGCGCCAAAGCGGCGAGATGAGCTGGGAGGAGTTCATCAACCGTAATCCGATGTTCGTACGCCATGTTTCTGTTTTGTATGCAATCTATGTGCGTATGGAGGGCTTTAATTTCAGTACGCAGATAAGTGATTATCAGCCTGCGGCGCTGCTTGAGGACAAGACCTCGGCAATGCTGGAATCTCTTAGAGGAACAGGCCTTTTTTCTGCCTATGATATACAGCTGATGCGTACCATGTGGAGCGATTTTATGCTTCGTGGCAATGTTTTGCCTGATAATACAGACGCTGATTTTGAGCATTGGACGGCAGCGGTTATGTACTGCTTTGTTAAGCTGAATGATGTTTATACCTTTACGGAAAAGCAGGTTTTTGCTATGTGCCGTGCTACCGACCATGCAAAGCTGAAGCAGATGATAGATATGCTAAATGAAACCTTGCAGCTGGAGGCACACGACCCGCGTTATGTTAACGAAGAGGGTTTGCTGCTGATGCTGCTGCAGTGAGAGGAGGCACCAGAAGATGAAGTGTGATTTTTGTGGCCACGAGGTTGCTCCCGGCACAGTGGAATGTCCGTACTGCCATTATCAGTTCAAGATTGATGCGAAGGTGCTCAGTCCGGAGGAGCGCGATACCTTTGAGGGCGTGACGATAGACGAGAGCGCAGGCACAGAGGAAAACAAAAGTGCCAGGGAAGGCGCTGTATATGACAGCGGTGCTGATGCTTATGATTCTTATAATGAAAGACAGCAGCAGGTGCCGCCGAATATCAAGGTACATACCTTTGGCTGCGGCAGCGGCATTCTGATTACCTTTCTGATTTTGTGCGGCATTGTGGCAGTTATCTTCTTTTTGCTGCCGACGTTTATTGTCTTTGCTGCTGTCGGCGCAATAGTTTTGTTTATTATGCGTCTTTTTATGGGCTTTTAATGGTGTAAAAATGTATTTCTGACGGCCGGCAGTGTTGCCTTGGGCAGAGCTGCCGGCTGTTTTTGTCTGTTGTAGAAATTTTTTCAAAAAAATTTTAAAAAGCCGTAAAAATATAGAGGATTTTTCTGATTGACGGCGAATAATATGCAGGTACACAATGTGTGAAAAGAATAGGAGGCATAAGATATGCATAGTTACAGCATGGATCTTGGTGGCAGAACTCTTACTATTGAAGCCGGCAAGATTGCAAAACAAGCTAATGGCGCTGTATTAGTTCGTTATGGCGATACCGCCGTAGTAGTTGCCGTTACCGGCACCAAGACCCCGCGTGAGGGTGTAGACTTCTTCCCTTTGACTGTTGATTTTGAAGAAAAAATGTACGCCGTAGGTAAAATCCCCGGTGGCTTTATTAAACGCGAAGGCCGTCCGTCTGAGCAGGCTATCCTGACCAGCCGTCTGATTGATCGTCCGATTCGCCCGATGTTCCCGGAAGGCTACCACAACGATGTACAAATCGTTGCTACCGCTGTTTCCGTTGATCCCGACAATGCTCCGGATATGCCCGCTATGATCGGTGCATCCTGCGCTTTGTCTATTTCCGATATTCCATTCGAAGGTCCTATCGCCGGTGTGCGCGTAGGCCTGATTGATGGTGAATTCATCATCAACCCGACTGTTGAACAGGCTAAAATCAGCCAATTGAACCTGGCTGTTGCCGGCACCAAAGACGCTATCCTGATGGTAGAAGCAGGTGCTAACGAAGTTTCCGAAGAAACCATGCTGGATGCTATCTGGTTCGGTCATGGCGTAATCAAACAACTCGTTGAGTTCCAGGAGAAAATCGTTGCTGAAATCGGCAAAGAGAAAATGGAAGTTCCGTTCTATGCTCCGCCTGAAGAAATGGTTGCGGAAATCGAAGAATACGGTGCTCAAAAGCTCAAAGATGCTCTGATGGATGCTAACAAGCTGGAGCGCGAAGAAAACGTTGCTAAGGTTAAAGCTGAAATCGCTGAAGTATTCCTGGAGAAATATCCTGATAATGCTAAAGACGTTGCTTACATCACCCAAAAGCTGGTTAAGAAAATCGTTCGCCGCACTATCTCTGTAGATAAGATTCGTCCTGACGGCCGTCAATTAGACGAAGTACGTCCGGTAAGCTGTGAGGTTGGCCTGCTGGCTCGTCCGCATGGCAGCTCTCTGTTCACCCGTGGTCAGACTCAGATTTTGAACGTTCTGGCTCTGGCTCCGTTGCGTGAAGCACAGATTCTTGATGGCCTCGGCGCTGAGGAAACCAAGCGTTATATCCATCATTACAACTTCCCGCCGTACTCTGTAGGCGAAACCAAACCGCTGCGTAGCCCCGGCCGCCGCGAAATCGGTCACGGTGCTCTGGCTGAGCGCGCTTTGCGTCCGGTTATTCCTTCTGAAGAGGAGTTCCCGTATGCAATCCGTCTGGTATCCGAGGTTCTGGAATCCAACGGTTCCTCCTCCATGGGCTCTGTTTGTGCAAGCACCCTGTCCCTGATGGATGCAGGCGTTCCTATTAAGGCTCCTGTTGCCGGCGTTGCTATGGGCCTTGTTAAAGATGGCGAATACTTCACTATTCTGACTGATATCCAAGGTCTGGAGGATGCTCTGGGCGATATGGACTTCAAGGTTGCAGGTACCGAAAAGGGTATTACTGCTATCCAGATGGATATTAAGATTGACGGTATCAACAAGGATATCTTCACTCAGGCTTTGGCACAGGCTAAACGTGGCCGTGAGTTCATCATGGGCAAAATGATGGAATGCATCAGCGAACCGCGCAAAGAGCTGTCCAAGTATGCTCCGAAGATTACTACTATCCATGTAGATCCTGATAAGATTGCTAAGGTTATCGGACCTGGCGGCAAGATGATCAAGAAGATTGTTGACGAAACCGGCGCTAAGATTGATATCGATGATACCGGTCGCGTATTTATCGCTGCTGTTAACACCGGGGCTGCTAATAAGGCTATCGAGATGATCAAGGGCATTACTGCCGAAGCTGAGGTTGGCAAGGTTTATACCGGTAAGGTTACCCGTCTGATGAACTTTGGTGCTTTCGTTGAGATTTTGCCGGGCAAGGAAGGTCTGGTACATATTTCCCAGCTGTCTACCGAGCATGTAGAAAAAGTTGAGGATGTTGTAAGTGTTGGCGATGAAATTGTTGTTAAGGTTACCGAAATTGACAACAAGGGCCGCATTAACCTGTCCCGCAAGGCTGTTCTGATGAAGAGTGTACAAAAATAATTTGTGAATTTAAAAGAGCTGTCGCATTTGTGACAGCTCTTTTTTGTAGATTTGAGGAGTGAATTACTAATGAAAACACGAGGCTTTGAAAAAGTTGGCAAGTATATTGATGTTGAGTTCCCGATGCCGGAGCGCAAGACGCAGTTCAGCGCCGGTTATGATATCAGCGCTGCCGAGGAGGTTGTGCTGGAGCCTGGCAAGCTGGTGCTGGTGCCTACCGGTGTGAAAGCCTATATGCAGACAGGCGAGTTCTTGGGCCTGCATATCCGCAGCAGCATGGCGGTGAAGAAGCATCTGATGCTGGTGAATAATGTCGGTATTATTGATGCCGATTATTATAATAATGCTGATAACGAAGGTCACATTATGGTTGCTTTGATGAACACGGGCACCGAGGCTGTTACGATTCCGCAGGGCGAGCGCATTGCCCAAGGTATTTTTTACAATTACCTGACGGTGGATGATGACGATAAGGTAGCTAAGGTAGTCCGTGGCGGCGGCTTCGGCAGCACAGGCAAATAATAATATCATAGTATTACTTCGCTTGGAGATTCGGTTAAAAGTGTAAATAGTTTACAATTTTAACGAAAAAGTGTAGACAATATAGGGAAATATGATATAATTAATTTAGATAATTTTGGAAAAATGGAGGTTTTCTCGATGCAGAAAATTGATCAGGCATGTGTAAACACTCTTCGCTTTTTGGCAGCAGACCAGGTAGAAAAGGCTAAATCAGGCCATCCTGGCTTCCCTCTGGGTACCGCTCCTTTGATGTACACTATTTGGGACCGCTTTATGAATTATAATCCGGCTGATCCGCAATGGTTCAACCGCGACCGTTTTATCCTTTCTCCGGGTCACGGCAGCGCTTTGCTTTATGCTATGCTGCATCTGGCAGGCTATGACCTGTCCCTGGACGAGCTGAAAAACTTCCGTCAATGGGGCAGCAAAACTCCGGGCCATCCGGAATTCGGCCTGACTCCTGGTGTTGACGTTTCTACCGGTCCTCTGGGCCACGGCTTTGCTATGGGCGTTGGCTTTGCTATTGCCGAAGCTATGCTGGGTGCAAAGTACAACAAACCTGATTTCCCGGTTGTTGATCACTATACCTTTGGTCTGACCTCTGACGGCGACCTGATGGAGGGCGTTTCCTGCGAGGCTGCTTCTCTGGCAGGTACCCTTGGCTTGGGCAAACTGATTTACTTATATGATGATAACAAGATTACTATCGAAGGCAGCACCGATATTGCCTTCACTGAGGATGTTGAAGCCCGCTTCAAGGCTTATGGTTGGCAGGTTCTGCGCGTAGAAAGCAGCGAGGATGTTGACGCTATGCAGGCAGCTATCGAAGAAGCTAAGGCTGATACTATGCATCCTTCTCTGATTATTGTACGTACTCACATCGGCTTCGGCAGCCCGAAACAGGACAGCCCGTCCTGCCATGGCGAGCCGCTGGGTGGTGAAGCATTGGCAGCTACCAAAGAAAAAGCCGGCTGGCCGCAGGAAATGTTCTATGTACCTGCTGAGGTTAAAGAACATTTTGCTGCTAAGCTGGATGGCTGCGCTGCAAATGAAGCTGCCTGGAATGCTTTGATGGATGACTATAAGATGGTATATCCTGAACTGGCTAAAGAACTGGAAGACCGCATTGCCGGCAACTCCATGGTTAACCTGACTGCTCTGGAAGCAATCTTCAAGGATACCGTTAAAAACGCGACCCGCGAAGCAAGCGGCGATATTATCCAAGTTCTGGCTGCACAGCTGCCTGAGCTGGTTGGCGGCAGTGCTGACCTTGGCCCGTCCAACAAAACTATCATGAAAACCGGCGGTTACTTCTCCAAGCTGGACAGAACCGGCCGTAATATTCACTTTGGCGTTCGTGAACACGCTATGGGTACCGTTTTGAACGGCATTTCCCTGCATGGCGGTTTCATTCCCTTCGGCGGCACCTTCCTGGTATTCGCTGACTTCCTGCGTCCTACCATCCGTATGGCTGCACTCATGGGAATTCAGTCTGTATTCGTACTGACTCACGATAGCATTGCACTGGGCGAAGACGGTCCTACTCATCAGCCGATTGAAACCACTATGGCTCTGCGTCTGATTCCGAACGTAAGCGTTATCCGTCCGGCTGACGCTCTGGAAACTGCTACCGCATGGCAACAGGCTTGCCTGAACAAGCATAAACCGACATGCCTGCTGTTGAGCCGTCAAAAGCTGACTGTACTGCATGACTATGCAGTAACCATTCATGAAAACGCTCATAAGGGCGCTTATGTACTGAGCCCGGCTAAGAACGAGGCTAAGGCTGTTCTGATCGGTACCGGCAGTGAAGTACATCTGGCATTGGCTGCACAGGCTAAGCTGGCTGAAGAGGGCGTTGACGTTAGCGTTGTATCTATGCCTTGCTGGGATGCTTTTGATGCTCAAAGCGATGAGTACAAGGAAAGCGTTCTGCCTGCAGGCGTAA
>ULXI01061053.1_pt1 | contig 21341 bp, 17 predicted proteins | sample 1961181 | NCBI WGS metagenome assembly ULXI01 (sample SAMEA4835835, study PRJEB28245) | human gut metagenome | biome: gut microbiome; material: fecal sample | place: Denmark | collected 2008 | reverse complement strand
GGCGTCGGCCGCAGCGATGGCCGCAGCCCGCTCCTGTTCGCTGAACTGTCCCCGCACCCGGCCCATCGACCGGGCGAAAGCGGCGAAGCCGCCGTCCTGGGCAATAGCGCCCCGCAGGTAGGAGAGTTCCAGGTGGCAATGGACATTGATAAGTCCCGGAACCAAGACTCCCGCGTAAAATTCGACACCGGGTCTGCCGTCCGGCGCGGCGCACGTTTCGACGGATTCGATGCGTCCGTCGGCCCGAACCGTCACCAGCGGGTGTTTAACGAGATGCCTCCCCGTGAAGAGGTAGTTGGAGGCTATCCGGCGAAAAGACGGAGAAGAATTCATCGGCGAAGATTTTAAGACCCAACTGGTCGATGTAGAGGCTGTCCACGGCCTCTGCGGTTTCGGGCGTATAGGATACTTTCAGGTCGTATATCGTCACGTCGGGACGCCTGAACTTTTCGCGGGTCCCGTACAGGGAGAGTACGAGCGAACGGGCCGAACTGTCCGCCTGGAGTATCCGGGAAACACGCTCCCGGCTCGACTTCCGCAGGATCGAGGAGGATTCGCCCTTGCGGGAACTGTCGGCCTCCACCAGCCATACCCGCATACGGGGCGCGAGGTTCTCATCGAGCGAGTCGATCAGGTAGTCGAACGACACACGGTATTCGCCGGGACGTGTGTCGGGAATCCGAACCCGAAGCCGTGCGGTGTCCTTGATCCGGGTGACCCGGATCAGCGAGTCGGAATAGACCGTGCGGGTGAAACGGCGACGGGCCACGTTGTCGATCGTATCGAGTACGCCGACTTCGTACTTGTAGTAGGCGCTCTCCTCTTCGAGCAGCCGGATGGATTGTTCGACCACGTCGCTCAGCTTGGCGCTTTTGCGCCGTGAGAAGTTGCCGATAGTATAGCGGACATCTTCGGCCGTGTAACCGTAACGGCTGAAAACCGGTTCGTAAAGTTCGAGCGAGTCGAGCTTCACTCCCCGGTCCGAAACGTAGGCGTTGATGAGGTAGGCATCCCGGAAAATCCGGGCCAGCTCCTCGTCGGGGATCACCTTGTCCCGGGCGCAGGAACCGAGGGCGGTTGCCGCCGCGATCAGACAAAACAGACGGATCAATCGTTTCATATCATAGTTTGTTGTTTTTCATCACACTCCGCACGGTCAGCTCCGAAATCGCCAGAATTACCGCCCCGAAAGCCGCCGCAACGATCAGCAAATCGCTCCAGCGCATCTCTACGGGATAGCTGTATAACAACAACGTATCGACCGGGATGCGAATCATTCCGAAATGTTGCTGTGCCAGGCAGAAGCCTACGCCCAGCACGGCTCCTATCGACGCCCCCAGACCGCCGATCAGGAGTCCTTCGCCGACGAAGATCGAACGAATGAGCTTCGTATCGGCGCCCAGGGCACGCAGCGTGGCCACATCGTCCCGTTTCTCGATCATCAGCATCACGAGGGTCCCGACTACCGAGAACGAGGCGAGCACCAGGACCAGCAGCGAAATGAAGAAAACGCCCCATTTCTCGTAGGCAACCAGTCGGAAGAAGAGGGCGTTCATCTCGTCGCGGGTGCGCACCGTGAAATCGTCGCCGACGATTCCGGCGATTTCACGCCGGACCTTTTCCGCGTCCGCACCGTCGGCTACGCGCACCGAGATCGCCGATATGCGTCCCGGACGATCGAAAAGTTCCTGGGCTGCACGCAGGGAGGTAAGTGCGTATTCATTCTCGCTTTCCAAATCGAGAAAGAAGAGTCCTCCGACGTCGAGCCGCCGCACCGAATATCCATCGACGGGAAGCAACGACGAGAAACTGCCGCGCCGCAGGGCATAGACGGCGACTTCGGCACGGACCAAAGACCGGATTCCGAGCGTGCGGGCCATGTCGCGTCCCAGCACCAGTCGGTCGAGATCGCCCGTGCGAACGCTCCAACTGCCCAGCGGGATCGTTTCCTCGATCGGGAACACTTCTGTATAACGGTCGTCCACGCCTCGCAACGTGGCCATCGTCTGCAAACCGTCCCGTTCGAGCAAAACCTGCTGTTCGAGCAGGTACGAAACGACCCCGACCCCTTTCACGCGGGTCAGCGCCAGACTGTCGATTTCCGCAGATGCGAAGGTCTGCCCTTCACGGGGGGCAACGGTCAGATCGGCATCGAAGGCCGAAGACATGGACTTGGCGAAATCTCCGAAACCGTTCAGCACGGACAGCAGCACGATCATCGCCGCAACGGGCATGGCGAACGAAAGAACGCTCACACCCGCAATAACGTTGATCACCGAACGGGATTTCGGTGAAAATAGATAGCGGCGGGCAAAGAATCGGGTGAGCATCGGCCTTCGGCGGATCGCAGGTTACTCCTCGCGGTGCATCGCCCGGTCGATCTGCTCGATGTACTCCAGCGAATCGTCCAGGAAGAACTGGATTTCGGGGACCGTCTTGAGCTGGTTCCGAATCCGCTGACCCAATGCCCGGCGCAGGAACCAATTGTGCTGCTCCAGCGTGGCCATGACAGCGGCATTCTGTTCGAAGGGAAAGACGCTGACGTAGATCTTGGCGTATGAAAAATCGGGCGAAACCCGCACGGCGGTTACCGTCACGAGCACTCCCCGTACGATTTCGGCCCCCTCCTTCTGGAAGATTTCGGCCATGTCGCGCTGAATCTGTTTGGCGATCTTTTGCTGGCGTGTAGTTTCCATATTTCGGTTATTTTTTGACTCCTTTGTAGTTGAAAACCTCCTTGTTCTTGTCCCGCTTGGGCGGACGGTTATTCCACTCCGTGAAACCGGACTTGTTGAAACGGTAGCTGACGCCGATGCTGAAGGTCAGGTTATCGAGCGGGGATCGGTGGGGCGTCTGCGGAAACGGATTCTCGTTTCCGTCCGTCGAATTTCCCGCGTATTTGTTGTGGTTGCGCAGCAGGTCCGAATAACCGAAGTAGTAACGCACCCGAACGCTGAATTCCAGTTGCTTCACCAGTACGGCGATACCGCCGCCGCCCGCCAGACCGTACCCCCAACGGTTGTCGCGGGCCACTTTGAATCCGTACTCTCCCCGCCAAGGACCTTTGTCCTGTCCCCGAGACGAATTTGCCGCCTCTTCGTTGATGAATGTCGAGGAGATGTTGTAGGAGAAGAAGGCTGCCGCATCGAGATAGACGCGCATCCGGTTTTTGAACAGGTAGATGTGCGGCTGCCAGACGATCGGCAGCATCAGCGACTTGACGCGACGCGTGTACCATTGGTATTTGGCCGGGTCCTCTTCGGTCGGATTCTGAAGAAACGAGAATCCCCGCTGCAGATATTCGAAATCGATGCCGAAACCGCCTACGAAACGCTGGGGTCCGTAATAGCGCCACGTTACGCCCGCCGTGTAGCATCCCCAGACCACCCGGGTTTCCTCTTTGGGATAGAACCGGGCATTGCCGTAGCCGTAACCGCCCGTTACGCCCAGCGTATGCTGTGCCGCCGCTGTGCCGCCGCACAGCACCGCTCCGAGGAACAGGCATATCATTCCTAAACGCCTCATCATCTCAATCCGTTCATCATCGTGTTCATACCGCTGTTGAATCCTCCGCCCATGGTGCTCGTCGTGTTCGAGGTATTGCTGTTGGTGTTCCGCCTGGGATTCTTGGCCCGCTCTTCCAGCACCTTTTGCAAGCGCAGGGCTTCGCGTTTTTCGAGCAGCTCGGCGAGGGATTGCATCGTTACCGGCGCGAATACCTTGTTCATATCGATAGTAAGTTCCACTTCCCAGTTCTCCTTCGCCGCGAAGGTATCGATATTTTTATCGTCCATATAGTATTCGGCCCGCTCGGGCTGCCGCCGTTCCACCAGATTGCCCGTGTCCCAGCGGCCGTTATCGTTCATGTCCTCGATGATGCGGAACTTCACGTTGCCGGCCGGTACGTAATTGAAACGGCATACTCCGCTGTGCACGCCGGTTTTTTCCTGAAGGAGTTTTCCCGATTCGTTCAGCAACTGCACGATGTAGCTCGCCTCGTCGCTTTTACCGACCACATTGACGATGAACGTAGCGAATTTCTCGGGATCGACACCCGTGTAATTGACTGCGATCGAATCGTTTTGCTGCTCCGCCACATCCGCCAACGCTCCTTTAGGGATGGTCAGGGCATAATTGTTTTTCAATTGCCAGGGAACATCCAGCCACCAGCGCCGCATGTTGGCCGTATCCTGCTGCCATCGGATCCGGATCGGACGCGGTTCCTCCTTGTCCATCTGTTCGGTCAGCACGACGGCAGCCGAGTCGAACCGGACCAGCGGATAGTCGAATTCGACGTACAGCTTGGTTTCGGGGGTAACGGAACCGGTCGTGGAAAACTTGTAGGTAAACGTACTCGGCTTCTCCGGTTCGACCCACTCTTCGCCGGCAGCCAGTGTCTTCTCTTTCTCCTTTTCGAGCTGCTCGCGCTCTTTAGCCTCCTCTTTCGATTCGATATACCGCCAGGCCAGTTTCAACTTCTCGGTCGAGGGAAGCAGCCGGTCGAGGGAGTCGTGCTTCATGTAGGTAATTTCTCCCCGGATGGTATCGGGCAGACTGGCCGAAGGAACGTCGAACCACAACGCGATCGTATCGCGGTTGCGTGATTGAGGCTCAATGATTACGCGGTCGGCAGGGATGCTGTCGAACACGATGCTGTCGATCCGGGGATGGCCCGCATTGAAATAGAGGAGCGCCTTGTGCTGCACCGGACGTTCCGATTCGCGCAGGTATTGCCGACCGAAAGCCTCGTCGGTAAACATTCGGAAGTAAAGCTGCGGGTCAGCCGTCACGTAGCGGCGGATCGAGTCGTACCAGATGCCGAAGTCGGGCAGCTCGGCGGGGTTATACGTTCCCGTGAGAAAGCCTACCTGATCGACCGAAGGTTCGTAAATCTGGTTGTTGTTCTTATCTTCGAAGGCATAGACCCGGTAGGGAATCGGCTTGAGGTTCTGGGCGATGAAAATACCGTTGGTTTCCGCACGGGCGATCACCGCAGGCTGGTATTTGAACATCGTCGAGTCGTATTCAGGAATATCCTCCACCGAATCGGCCGGAAAGAAATAAATGAAGCTCTTGGCTACGCTGTCGGCCGTGTAGCTGTCGGCCGTATATCCCGAAACGACCATCGAATCCACCTCCGGGCCGGTCGAGAAGACGTAACGCATCGAGTAGAGCGGATTGCCCTCGTTGTTGTCGCGCACGGCACTGCCGAAATTCAGCGCGTAGGTCGTGTTCTCCTTGAGCGTATCCTTGATCTGGATCAGGATGCCCCGGCCCCGGATCGAAAGCTGGGGTTTTTTCTTCATTTGGGGCGACGTGAAAAACTCTTTTTGCTGGTCCTTGAGCTGTACGAATTCGTCGAAAGTAACGTAAATCTTGCTGGCGGTGAAGTTGGTCGTGAAGTTGTCCGGCAACATCGACACGATCACCGGGGGAAGGGTGTCGATCGGGCCGCCTTCGAGGTTCATGACGGTCGCGCAGCGCCACAGGAACGCCGGGCAGAACATCGCAAGGACGCAGACCCGAAGCCAGACGATCGCTTTATGGTTTTGTCGTTTCATATCGTTTTTCTGTTATCGAAACAAGGACGAGCGGGCGCCGGAAACTGCCGGTTCGTCGGGAGTGTCCGGATTCGGATTATTGGGCACATCCGGGTTTTCCGGGGTGTCGGGATTTTCGGGCGTATCGGGATCATCCGGAGCCGGTGTGTCCGGGGTATCCGGATTTTCAGGGGTATCCGGGTCGTCAGGCGTACCGGGATCGTCGGGATTCGGGTCTTCCGTTCCCGGATTGTTCGGATTGTCCGGGTTATCGGGCGTGTCGGGATTTTCAGGATCAGGATCCGGTTCGGGTTCCGTATAAAAGTCGTTGCACATGATCCACTTGCCCTTCAGGAAACGTTTGCCTTTTTCTTTCGGGTAAAAGGTTACGCTCACGTGCATCTGCGGAAGATTCTCCCCGATGGCCTGCTCGGTGAATCCGTAAAGCCGATTCGACTGGTCCACGGCCAGGATGAGAAACCGGGGGCCGTTGAGCTGCATCGCCAGCCAGTTTTCGTTGCCGTCGATCTCGTACGGCTCGCCCTGGGCGATCGGCCGCAGCTTCTCGCCGGTTCTCCGGGAGGTGATTATTCCGGCCACGGCGTCCTCGTAAGAGAGCACGCTCCATTCGGTTGTGTCCGCGTCGAAGGCATAGGCCAGCATATCTTCCCTGGGGATGGGGGTCTTGACGGTACCTTCCTGCGCCCAGGGCCGGAGCACGTAGAATGTTTCGTAACCGATCGACTTGAAACATCCCGTCCCCGCCAGGGCTGCGGCCACCGCGACGAAAGTCAGTATCTTGAACTTATGCTTTTTCATGGGTTTCATTCCGATTTTTCAGCTCTTCGAGCAGCTCTCCGACCGTTTTCCCCAACACCGGATGGCGGTAGTCGCGCATCCATTCGCACAGGGGGACGAGCACGAATTCGCGCTCCTGGATCAACGGATGGGGAACGGTCAGCCGCTCGGTGCGAATCACGCGGTCGTCGTAGAAGAGTATGTCGATGTCGATCGGGCGCGACGTATATCGGGCACCGGTCCTTTGTTTGAGCGACTGTTCTGCCTCGCGGTCGCGCCCCAGTTCCCGCTCGATCGCCTGTAAAGCGTCGAGCAACTGTTCGGGCGTCAGGTCGGTATCCACCTCGAGGACCTGGTTGGAAAACTCCTCTTCGGCATCGAAACCCCATGCCCGGCTCTTGTAACGGTGCGAACAGCGCATGACGGGTCCGGCGTGCTGGTTGATCAGCCGCTGTGCGTTTTGCAGGCGGGTCTTTACGTCGCCCACGTTTCCTCCGGTCAGTATGATCGCTCTTGCCATAACTACAATTTTTTAATCATCTTACTCACGCTCAATGCGAAATGGGTGAACACGATGGTCGGGTTCCCGTTTTGCCGGATCTGGGCCATCGCCGATTCGGCCTCCGCGACCAGCGATTCGATGTTCTGGTTTCCGATGAACGGCGCGAAATTGCGGCAGAACTTCGCCTCCTCACCCCACAGGCAGGAGATTTCGCCCAGTCCCGCATGCAGCAGGTAACTCTCCCGCAAAAGACGCACCGCATCGGTCAGGAAAGCCCGCTGCTGCTCCCGCGAAAGTTGGGCGACCTCTTCGGCCCAGGCCATCAGTTCGAGGTGCTTGTCGTTGTAGCTCAACCGCATGAGCGAACAGAAAAATTCGAAATCGTCTTTGCGGAGTTCGTCCCCTTCGCCGCGCAGCAGATGCTCCAGTTCGATCAGGTCGCCCGCAGCCAGCCGGGTAAAGGTACGAATTTTCTCCGGATCGCGCTCCCCACGGCGTTCGAGCTCCGCACGAACCTCTTCATCGGTCAGCCGGGGTACGACCACCTCCTGCGTTCGTGACAGAATCGTGGGCAGCAACAAGTCGGGACGCTCGCTCACCAGCACGAAGAGCGTCTTTTCCCACGGCTCTTCGAGAATTTTCAGAATCTTGTTAGCCGCCTCCTCGTTCATCGTTTCCGGAAGCCATACGATCACGCACTTGTACTCGGCGGCAAAGCTCTTAAACGAGAGCTTGCGGATGATACCGTCGGCTTCGCGGGCCGAAATCGCCCCTTTGAGTGTCCGTCCCAGGTCGAGGCGGTCGTACCACTCCTGCGGCGAGAAATAACCGTTTCGCTCGCTGACGACCTGCCGCCAGAGCGGCATGAAGTCGTCGCTCAAAACCGCTTCTCCCGATTTTTTGCCCTGTTTATTGACCGGGAAGACGAAGTGCAGGTCGGGGTGCGCCAGACCGGCGATCTGCCGGCAGTTGGGACATTCGCCGCACGAATCACCATCGCGGCGGTTCGTGCAGTTGAGGTACTGTATATAAGCCAATGCCAGCGGAAGAGCCCCGGCTCCGGGACGTCCCGTGAAGAGCTGGGCGTGGCTCACCCGTCCGGCATCGACCCCGCGCACCAGATGACGTTTCAGCTCCCGCTGACCGATGACCTCCGAAAACCGCATTTTACTCCCTGTTCCGCTGCATCCGCCGGAGCCGCTGCCGGACCGCGATGCATAGCATCGTCACCAGAACCAGTCCCAGCGTCAGCGTGCGATCGCGGCCGGGTTCCCACGAAAGGGCCATGACTCCGGTCATGGGCAGCGTGCCGCTGAGCAGCAATATAATCAATTTTTCACTCATCTTTCGTTGCTATTTGTGCCCCCGGTGCATTGCGGAACGGACCAGTGCCCGAAGGTCGATCTTCTCCCGCCGCACGGCATAGTAAAAGTAGAGCAGCAACAAGGCCGCGTAGCAAGCATATCTGGGTACAGCCGGAGCGACATGGTCATCCACGACGACACTCACGCCGTATAGAACCAGCGCCAACGCCACATATCCCAAAATCCGTCCGGTCTGGTAAGGCATGGGATAAAAACGGCGGTTGAGCCAAAAACTTACCGCAACCATCGCCGCTTCGCTGACTAAACGAGCCCAGGCTGCTCCGTAGTATCCCCAGCGAGGAATAAATGAAAGGCTGCATCCGATCGTAAATATCAGGCCCACAAAGGTAACCACGATAGCCAGCGAGGTTCGCTCCTCCCGTTTGTACCAGAACGACAGATTGAGCCATACGCCGTTGAGGACGTTCGCACCCAACACCACCGGTAAAATGCCGATTCCTTCGCGGAAATCCTTGCCGACGATGAGTCCGAAAAGATCCCGGAAAAAAGCGATTCCCAGGAATATGAACATCGACACCAGCACGTAGTATTTAAGTGCTGCGGCATTCATCTGCAAGAAGTCCGATTTTTTATAATCGGCCAGGAAGAAGGGTTCGGCGGCCAACCGATACATCTGCACGAAAAGCATGAGCACCATACCGATTTTGACGATCGCTCCGTAAATACCCACTTCGCCCATCGCACCTTCCGGTACGAGGTACTTGATCATCTGGGGGTATATGAATTCGTTGGCCGTGCCTGCGATGCCGCTGACCATCAGCGGCAGTGAATAGACGAGCACCCGCCGCAGCAACTTGCCGTCGATACGGGGCAGAGTGCGGTTCGTCGTGGTGAGAATTGCCAATAGGGTGAGCAGGCTGGCGATCAGGTTGCCCACGAAGACCCAGCCTACGCCGAACGATGTTTCGTAAAAGCCGGCAAGACCGAAGGCCACTGCCAAAACTACCGTAATTACGACGCTGAGGGCCTTGAACCCGACATAGGTCAGCGCTCGTCCCTGTTCCCGCAGGCGTGCAAAGGGAATCGCCGTGCAAACGTCGAGGAAAATGATCGCCGCGACCCATACTACGAAGTCGGGGTTTGCGGCGTAATCCGCTCCCATCCACTCGGAAACCGTCGTGCGGAAGAGGGTTACCAGCCCGAAAAAAAGCAGGGCCGCCAGGGAAGTGATGCCCCATGTGGTAGCGAACAATCGCTGTTTGGCGGCCGTCACGTCGCCGCCCGCTTCGTCGGCTTTGGCTGCAAAACGGAAGTATCCCGACTCCATTCCCATCGTCAGGATCACGAGAGCGAACGGAATCAGGGCATATACGTCAACGGTGATCCCGTAAACGCCCGGGTCGAACACCCGGGTAAAATAGGGTGTCAGCAGGTAGTTCAGGAATCGTACGACGATCGTACTGATGCCGTATATGGCGGTCTGTTTTGCGAGTTTTTCGAGCATAAGTCCTTATGGAGGACAAATGTACGAAATTTATTTCGCTTTCGGTCTTCCGGTCCGGGCAAATATCCGGTCCAGGCGTGCCGCTGTCCGTCGCTGTCCGTCGCTGCCCGTCGCTGCCCGGATCGGAGAGGACGCGGAACGGGCGGAACGGAATTTCAGGCATGGCGGACCTGTCTTCCGGACTTTCCGAAAAACGGTGGTTTTACAAGATGCGGCTCGGGCTGGCTCGACCGACCGACGATCGGAGCGGATGCAGAAGGCTCTCGTGGACTTCGCCGCGCAAGGAGGAGGAATGCTGATCAAGTTTGGCTTGTCACTCACTTTTCCCTATCTTTGACATAGTTTTAGGTAAGATGCACCTCGGAAAACTGGGCCCAAGTTTCCATTTTTCTCTCGGCTTTCCCTATCTTTGCAGAAGATAGGATTCGGTTCGGCAATCTTTTGGGTGCGAGTCCGCACGATTGCCCTCACATTTCACTATCTTTATCAGGAAACATTCACTTAAAAATTTTAGGAAATGGCTACGATTCAAACTTTGTATCTGGGCGATCTGCGGACCGAAATCACGCACGTCCAGTCCGGTAACCGGGTTATCACCGACGCTCCGACTGACAACAACGGCAAAGGCGAATACATCTCTCCAACGGACATGGTTGCCGCAGCTCTGGGAAGTTGTATGCTGACCCTGATGGGGATAGCCGCTCGTCGGCTCGAAATCGACCTGAAGGGAACGCGTGTGGAGATCCAGAAAGTCATGGCCGCCGAACCGCGCCGCATCGCCGAGATCCGGCTCGATTTCTACCTGCCGGGCGATTACAGCGACAAAGACAAGAAAATCCTGCAAGGCGCGGCCGAAACCTGTCCCGTCGGCAAATCGCTCCATCCCGACATCCGGCAGGCGGTCACCTGGCATTACGGCAGTGCGAAATAACGGGGCCGGGAAGATACGGCGGCGACCGTCAAGGGCATCTTTCACCGCGACGTGCGCGACGAAGCCCGAATGCGGTTTGTTTTATTTGATTGCAAATAAAATTGTATTTTATTTGGTAATCAACAAAGAAATGTTTAATTTCAAAGCAGGAGGAAAACTTCTTCCGGCCCTGTTCCGGGAATTTTCAGAACTCTCGGAACAGGGTTCGACCGAAAACCCTGAAATTAATCCGTTATGAAACATTTCGGACTTTTTTCGCTATTTTTCGGGTTCTGACTGTGGCTGGCTGTACGGCCGATCCGGGCGCGGAGCCGGGGCCTTTCGGTGAAAACCCTCCGACTGCTGAAAATCCGCATGCAGTCCCTGTCGAACAGGCTCTCGAAGAGTTGCAATCCGTCCTCGAAGAGATCGATACTCCCGCGGAAGATGGCGCTGTCACCCGCAGCGAAGCCACGGCCGACGTGGAGGATCTGCTCTACATCGTCAATTTCGAGAACGAGGCGGGCTATGCCATTCTGGGGGCCGACGACCGGTTGGAGCCGGTCTATGCGGTTGTCGATGAAGGAAGCCTCACGACCGAAGATTTCCGGTATGCCGTAACGGTTACTCCCGAGCAGGCCGAAGCGGACGGTGAATTGGTATTCCCCCTGCAAATGGTTGCACAGGCTGCGATCATCGGAATCGAAAACGCCGATACAGATGCTGATGGAGGAGTCGCACCTATGAGCGACGACGGACGTCACACGGGGGATTTAGGCGGCGATGTTTTAAGACGAGAATATGTTTATGTCACTCAAGAAAAAGTCGGACCACTGATCCCGGTGAAATGGGGACAAGGGTATCCTTTTAATGCAAGTGTCACACAAATCAATGGAAAATGTTGTTGGGCAGGATGTTCGGCTATTGCTGTGGCACAGGTTTTAGTATCAAATTATTGGCATTATGGTTCTGTAGTCGGGTCGATCAAAGGAACTCCGATCGATTGGACATTGATCAGACGTGCGATTCAGAATCCTAATCTTCTTATAGCCACAGAAGGAAAACCGTCCACTCTTACTCCTGAAGCCAAAGCTGTGTCTATGTTAATATACGCAATCGGCGTTGTCCTGAATATGGATTATGGTTTGGATGGAAGTTCTGCGAGTCTAAAAGATTCTCGAGATGGTTTGACTTATGTCCTTTATAAGGGAGTAAATGATCACACTTACCGTGATAGTTATGTACGTACGATGATGTTGGATCGAAAAAAACAACTATAGTAAGAGGACATTCTAGTACTGGCAGAAAACTTAATCATCAGTGGAATATAGATGGTTGGTTATATCGAATGCGTTATATAAAAACTTATTATCGTAACGGTACTACATCAATCTCTTCAAAGGAGCAGGTTCCACAAACGCTTATTCATTGTAATTTCGGATGGAATGGACTATGTAACGGTTATTATTTTAGCGGTAGTTTTAACACGACGACAAAGCCTGTTGATCAGGAAAGTGGGATAGATAATGTAGAAGGTACCCAAGATGGAAATTACACTGACGATTTGCGAATGATTACTTATACGGAAATACCTTAAAATCTCCTATTATGAAACGAATCAAATATTTGGGCGTGCTGTTGTCGATCGTTACATTATGTGTCGCCTGCGAAAAATCGGAAAAGGATGGACTAGGTGGGTTCCATAAAAATTTTGTCGAATTGTATGTCGATGGGCAGATCATGTTGACTGAATTTCAAAACGAATGTTCGGGGGATGCACATAGGTTATCGAAAAAACAGATTGCGGGATTTGTCATATGCATACCATCTCCCAAAATGTATTTTTTTTACGGACCAGACATCGAAAAATTCAACCGATGGGCTGCAAGAAACAACGATATTGATTTTAATCAGGTATTAGCTAACGGTGCTTTACCTATGGTCGCCACTTTTGCCGATAATTTCAGTAAAATGGTCGTTACAAGCAATGCCGACTGGGATGAAGCACATCCCGCCGGGACATCGCTCGACGATGTTTTGCAGGTGCGCATCAACTCTTCCTCCGATTTCGTACACGACGGTTACGATATGGGAGAATATAAGTATGAATTTCTGCAAAATTACGATTATCTCAAAACCATCGAAAAGCGTCCGTCGGAGTTGACTGCTGCCGACATGAAAATGGTTTACTATTCATTGACAGATTTCAGTTCACAGACAAAATCCCCTGTAATCGTCTTCACCAGTGCCCCGACGCTCGAAAAAGAGCATACGCTGACGCTTCGCTGGACGACCGTCGAGGGCGATGTCAAGACTGCCTCGGTCACCTGCACGCCGGAGGTCGATCCTGCGTTGCAATAAATAGCCGACAGGAACAGCATAATATAAGGTCGAACTTCAATACGGGCTAAAATTCTTGCCGCTCCAGTCCTGTTTCGCAAGAAAGACGCTCTAGACAAACGTTTGATCCATTGCAATTTCGGATGGGGAGGGACAGCCAACGGGTATTATTACTACGGAGCTTTCGATCTGCGCAACGGACCGGAGGCCGGTCGGTGCGGCGGGAGGGAAGGATGGTGAAAAGTCGGCGCGAAAATGCGACGGAAGGCGGGACGCCCTTGCCCGGTCGGTTTTGTCGTATATATCCAAACCGACAAAAGATTTTTCGCTCGATTTCACATTGCAAAAGTTTGAATATTCAAAAATAATTGCACGATTTTTGTTTTTTTAATAAAAACATCTCTGAATTTGTCATTTTATTCGCTTTAACCCTAATTTGATATGAAAAACATGAAGTATTTGTCGCTACTGGCAATTTTAGGGTTGCTTGTCGGCTGTACCAGTGACTTGACCACAGAGGAAGTCCCCCAACCTCCGTCCGTCCCCGAGCAGAAAATCTCGCACGTCGTCCCCGTCGAACAAGCCCTTGAGGATTTGCAAGGCCTTCTCGAGGCGATCGACGCTCCGGCGGAAGACGGCGCTGTCACCCGCAGCGGCGGCATACGGCGTGTGAAAAACGTGACGACGGTTTCTCCCGAAGCGTTAAGTCCCGGCGGTACCCGCAGCGAAGCCACGGCCGACGTGGAGGATCTGCTCTACATCGTCAATTTCGAGAACGAGGCGGGCTATGCCATTCTGGGGGCCGACGACCGGTTGGAGCCGGTCTATGCGGTCGTCGATGAAGGAAGCCTCACGACCGAAGAGTTCCGGTATGCCGTAACGGTTACTCCCGAACAGGCCGAAGCGGACGGTGAGTTGGTATTCCCCCTGCAAATGGTTGCACAGGCCGCGATCGGAGGTGTCGATACCGGCGGTGGCGGAAACGGCATCGTCGGAGGCCCTATTACCGATATAGAACATTGGTGGCCGGAAGGACAACAACCTGTCGGTATTGACTATGAACCTTGGGAAACCAAAGAACAATCAGGCATTCTCCTCAAAACCCGATGGAACCAAACCAAACCATATAATTATTTATGCCCAATTGAAAATGGCAAAAACTGTTTTGCCGGATGTGTCCCGGTAGCAGTTGCACAAATTTTAGTTTTCAACGCTTTAAATTATAATAAAAAATTTTATCAAATAGGAGATCAGCTTTTGAATGAAGCCATGTGGCTTAATATCGAAGAAGCGGTAACACATCCCCAGTTAGTGAAACCTGTTGTAAGTGGGGAATCCATGAATGCCCAAACATGGGCTGTAGCCTATTTCATCAATAAAATGGGAGAGGCAGTTGGTGTGAAATACCACAGTGACGACGGAGGTTCTCCCGCCCCAACGAAAAACGTAGTGAAGTTACTCCAATATTTGGGTGACATAGGATTAGGCTATTCAAATATAGCTTTATCGCCTATAACTACCGACAAAGTTCGGGATATGATTTTCGTGAAAAAACTTCCATTTTATTATTCCGGGAAGAGCAGTACTAATAGTCACGCATGGGTATTGGACGGTTGGTTGCTCCGTGAAAGACGCGTGATAACCAGATATGCTTTTTTGCCTACTCAATACCACACAGAGTCGAAAGAATTTGTGCATGCCAATTTCGGCTGGGGAGGACAAAAAGACGGATACTATACATTCAATGCGTTCTATACAGACAGGGGACCTGTCAGCCCGCAGTCAATAGAAGACAGAGATTACGATCATGATTTTTCGGCCGTCACTTATAATTTGAGCAAATGAAAAAGTTATTGATTTATATTTTTTTGAGTAGTCTGGTTGGTTGCAACGAACCGGAGGAGTGGATTGGAAATGGATCCGGCTATTCGAAATATCTCGTTCAAAATTATGTGGACGGGAACTATGTTTTATACGGCATGCTGGCTGAAAAACCATCGACGCTCTATTCCATGTCCGGATTTCAGGTACTTCTGGAGGATCCGGTGTACTATCAGACACCGGAACAGGAGGGGGCGCAGCATACCGACGATTTTCTTCGAATCGCAGAGCGCAATCACGATACGGAATACAACAATCTGAAGTCGCTTCCATGGTCGGATTTGACCGCATTCGCAGACAATTTCACCGGCATAAAAGTTACCAGCGACAAAGATTGGAGCGCCAAATACCCGGCAGGATCGCCGTTGAACGATAAAATGGGAGTTCGGTATGTAAGCTATGCCGAATACATAGAGAACGATTATCATTCTTATTCCGATCTTGGGAAAGAAATTCTATTTCTATACAACAAACCGTTGTCGGCTTTGCAACCCGACGATCTGCGGGTGGTCGAATACACTCTTTCCTCCTTGTCGATTTACTCGTTTATACTTTATTTTACGTCGGTTCCCGACAATCCGGGCGAAGTGCATACTTTTACGGTGGAGTTCACCACTTCGGATGGCACGGTCAAGACCGCCTCGATAACCTGCACGCCGGAGGTCGATCCTGCGTTGCAATAGCCGGCAGCACAAATTCGGGTAATTGTAAAATAGCCGATCCGCAGTGGATCGGCTATTTGTCTTGTCATATCCGTACTTTATTTCTCCCCGGTTTCGGGAACGACTTTCTGAAAAGGTAAAAAACACCCCGACCGACGAAAATGAAGCCGAAGTCGAAGCGGACTGTCTTTATAACCACTTCTTGAATCGGAAGAACCAGATCGTAAGCCCCGAACAGAGCAACATCAAGCCGATGGCAAACAGGTAGCCGTATTTCCAGTGCAGCTCGGGCATGATCGAAAAGTTCATGCCGTAAATACTTGCGATCAACGTCGCGGGCATGAAAACCACAGCAGCCACCGAGAAGATCTTTACGATCTCGTTCTGCTCGATATTGATAAGACCCAGTGCCGCATCCTGGATATAGTCCAGACGCTGAAAACTGAAATCGGCATGGTTGATGAGCGAATTCACGTCCTTGATCATCAACTGCAAACGCGGGTAGATATCGTTCGGGAACCGTTCGCTGCGCAGAATGCCCGACAGCACGCGCTGGCGGTCGAAGATGTTCTCCCGCAGCAACATCGTACTCTCCTGCAAGGTATTGATGCGACGCAGCACCTCCTTGTCGATCGAATCCTCGCCATTGATATTGCGGCTCAACGACGACACCTGACGGGCGATCAGCTCGACCATGTCGGCATCGTAGTCGATCCGCACTTCGAGCAACGTGATAAAAATATGATAGCCCGTTGGATAGTTGCGGTAGTTGATCTGGAGCCGCTTCTCCGTCTCCTGAAACGTCCGCGACTCGGCCTGGCGCACCGAAACCAGCACACCTTCGTTCGAAATGATGAACGACACGGGTTCGATGACGAAACTCTCGCCCGTCGGCACGAAAAAGTTGGCGTTCGAAATGATCGCATTCTCGGTTTCGGAATATTTCGAGGTCGATTCGATCTCTTCGACCTGCTGCTTGGTCTGGAGGTTGATCTCCATGAAATTCTCGACCGCTTTCTGCTCCTTGATCGTGGGTTGCAGCATATCGATCCACAAGATATCGTCGTAACCCAACTCCTCGAAGAGCCCGGTATCGGCGTTTCGGATGATCTTGTTGTATTGCTTGAGGTAAATCGTAATCATAAAGCACCCTGTATTAATCCGGTTCCCCGGGTTGCTTTCTGCGTGAACTGGTCAAGACAGGGGGCCGCCCGGCGGCATGAGCCCTGCCTACTCCCTTCAGCCGGGATTTACACGGGGCGACACCTTGAGTCCCGAATCCCAGAACTTCTGAAGGGCCCGGCGCTTCTGATTATCGAAGATATAGTCGATATTACGCGTCAAATATTCATAGGCATCGTACGGCTTTTTGTCGAATCCCGCTTCGAGGATCGCTTCGTAGGTATGTTCCAAACCGAACGTGAGGGCATGCTGCAGCGATTCGATGACTTCGTAGGGCGTTCCCTTGCGAGCCACCCAGACGGCAAAGGCAAAGGGCAGTTTGGTCGCGGCCTGCCATTCGGCAGCCAAATCGTATTTATAGCGGAACTTCTCCTCGTGATCGAACACCTTGTCCCCGATCAACAGGAAAGCGTCCCCCTCCTGCGCATGACGAAGCTGTTCGTAGTCATCCAGAGAGTACCATTCGGGAGCGATTTTCCAACGATGGGCGGCCAGATAACCGACCAGTTGCACGGAGGTCTGGGAGTGGGGATCGAGAAAGACGCGCCGAACCTCGGAAACCGGGCCGTCGCTCAACAGCACGACGGTTCGCACGGGGCCGACAGCTCCGATGCAATACTCGGTAATCACCTCCGTCGATTTGAGCGAGGGAACGGCGGCAGCCGGAAGCAGCGCCAGATCGGCACGCCCTTCGACGTAGTTTTTCGTACACTCGGAAGGAGGGGACAACAACAGATCGGCACGAAAGTTACCTTCGTGACGGATACCGTAGATGAATGGTATCGTATTGAGATACGACACTGCCGCTATGCTTGGAACCGACACCATCATCCATATCGTTGAATTTTTCGTTGAACTTCGCTCTTCGCCGCCGTGGAAGATACGGATATTTTCCACTTTTCGGCCGGAAGACTCCGGCTTCACGAAGATATTACGGAGCAAAAGTAGCTATTATATTTCAAATATCCAATTTTCAAGGCCAAATTAGACCGCTGCGACCGTCACCGCAACAGATTGAACCCCAGTCCGAACAAATTATCCGCCGACTTTATTTGCCGCAGATCGAAATTATTCCGGGTCGAATCTCTTGACAAGGGGTATTCGGATTGTTTATATTTGTCCCGACAAATCCGCTTTTCAACAGACGGCCTCAGGATATTTCCGACCTTTTCAACAATCGCAACAATTCTGTTGTCAGGAAATTATCCAGACTTTTCAATATCTATAAACATTTTATCAAAACTTTTTCAACATGAACCGCACCTATCTCACCCGTGCGATCCGGGAGCTCGCAGGCGTGTATGGCTACACGATCCACACCGATACCGACGACCGCACCCCGCGCGAGATCGTCCTGCTGCCCGCAGCCTGGCTTCCACCCATCCGGCTCAAGGAGGTCGAAGGCCGTCTGCACGGACGTGCGACCTACAGCGTCGAACTGCGGCTGCTGCACCCCGGGGCAAAGCTCTCGTCCGAACGGCGCAACGAGGTGTGGAGCCAAACGGAACTGCAACTCTTCGATCTCTTCACCCAGTTAAGCACCGACCCGAAGGTCATAGCCGTCGAAAACCTCACCGTCCAACCCGGATCGGGAGCCTACACCCCGCACGGAGAAATCTCCCAAACGGCCAAAGCCGACGTCATCACCTGTTTTTAGGCACCCGGACACCCCGCACAGCAGCCATCGGCCTTTCCGATGCCGCCTCCGCATCTTTCGAAAAAAAGCGAAGGGCACGACTCCGCCCACAGCCCCGACACCGGCGACCGCACGGTATCTCGGACCGCACACAATCATCCACTTCCAAACCCGTTTTCACATGACATTCACCTCTCTGCCGGAGATGTTTTCCTCCGTATTCGGCCCGCTCGCCTACACGTTCTCCAACGCGGCGGAAACGGAACTGTTTCTGGAAATACTCAGCACCAGGGACGGCTCCAGGATCGGCTCCAAACGGTTTTACAACACCCCGACCGGCACCCTGAACATCGCCCCGATGGTCCGGAAAAACATTCGCTTCGTCCCCTCGTCCGGCATGACCGGATTCTGCAATTCGGAAAGCCGGAGCGCTTCGGTGCAACTGGCCGTCGGAACGACCTACTCCGAAGTCCGGACCTTCGTCGCGGCACACGACTCCGTGAAACCGTCCCGGATTCTGACGACGATGCCTTCGCACCGCATCATCGCCTATGGCGAAAGCGACGAAATCACCTGCTGCATCCCGGGCCAGCACACCGTAACGGTCACGAGCGACATTACGGCAGAAGCTCTTACGTACAATGCGATCGGAGGGGAGGAGCTGACCCTCTTCCGGCTCAACACCCGAAGTTTTCTGCCCTCGGTCGGCACGATCACCGTCCGGATCGCCACCGCCGGACAGACCGTAGCGGAAATCGGCTACACGGTCGTTCCGAAATGCGACGAAGGATGCCGTATCGCCTGGCGAAGCCGTGCAGGTTCGATCGAACACTACACTTTTCCGGTGGTGAAAAGCGTCGTCCAGAAAATCCGCAAGGAACAGGTACTCACCGACGACGCGGGCTACGAAGATATCAGTATCCGCGACGAACGGACGACGACCCTCGCCTCGGCCTTCGAACCCGCCGCCGTTATCGAAGCGCTGGCCGAAATCGCCGCATCGCCCCAAGTCTGGAAGATCGACGGCGACAAATACGAAGAGGTGGACATCCTGACCCGGGAGCAGACGATCGGCCGGCACGGCTCCCTGGGCTGTATCGAAATCAGCCTGCGTCCCCGACAAGAAACCCGCTGCCTATGAAACTCACTATCGACCAAATTCCCTGCGACCTCGACCCGTCGCAGCGCATCGCCCTCGACTACGATGCCCAGGATCTCGCCGACGTGCGAAGCGGAAACAAAGGGCACGCCCTCCGACTGCGGCTGCCGGCAACCCGGACCAACGACCGCATTTTCGGATTCGCCGCCGAGCCTTACACGGGCCAGCGCTTCAATGCCGCGCAGCACACGGCCGTTTTGAGCGACGGAGAGGCCAAACTGCTGCAAGGCTCCGTCCGGCTGCTCTCGGCAGCGTACGACTCCGACCCGGAGGGGTATCTGATAGAGATCCGCAGCGGCACCTCCGAATGGGCCCGGCAAGCCGCTGCGGAGATGTTCAACACCCTCGGCATCTCCTTCTCGGGACGGCTCACGCCCACGATGATCCGCCAGACCTGGACCAACAACACCCCGGTCAAATTCTTCCCGGTATGCCGCGACGAATACACCCCCGAACTGTCGTCGGTCGAACTGATTCCCGTAGAACGATTCCTCTCCGTGGACGACTACCACCCGTTCATTTCGGCTGCAACCGTCGTGCAGACACTCTTTTCCGAAGCGGGCTACACCCTTGAAAGCGATTTTCTGAACGGCGAATTTTTCCGCTCGCTCTACCTGAGCGGCGCCTATTCCTCGCGCGACACGAACGCCCTGCGGAACCGCATGGATTTCCTGGCCCGGCGTACGACGACGGCGGCGACGACGGCGAACAGCGACGGCCGTGTGTACGCCAACCCCTACAAGTCGATCAACTCAGTAGGCAATTTCGTCGAAACGGTCAATCCGAACGACCAAAACGATCTGGGAGAAACCCTCACCGATGTCTTTTCGAACAACCACTGCTTCACCGTCGAAGACGGGGAGATCGTCTTCAGGCCCATGACCTCGGTGACGGTAGCCTTCGAATACCACATCCGCTACATCACCGACCACCGCATCCTCGACCGCAACCGCCTCAAAGGAATCGACTCCTTCTACCTGGGCGACGGCACCGAGGTACAGGGCGCCCTCGCAAACCGCTACGCCGACCGCAGAAACTCGACCAAACCCGCCTTCCAGTACCGTGCCATCGTGTTCAACCACACCGAAGGAAACTCCTACCGCCTCACCTGCACCGTCAACGGCACGGCCGGGCACGCAATCGGAGAGTTCGATTCGCGGTCGGCTCTGGTCACGACCCCTTCCGGCTCGACCGTCACGGCCCCGGTACTGCTCTGCAAAGCCGCCGGAAGCACGACCTACACGACCTACACCGGAGATTGGGCACTCTACGACGGCTACATCGGAGAAACCGGACAGACCGAAGTGGAAATGACCGTCCGTACCAACCCGGTAACTGTCACGCCGACCTCGCCCAAAACCTTCTCGACCATCTATTTCTACGGTGCGGAACCGGGGATGAAATTCTCCCTGAGCCGCCAATGCACCCTGCGCCCCGACTTCACCGGCGCACCCGGTCTGAACACCCCGATCTCTTTCGAGGACGTCGCCCGGCACCGCGTCCGCAAATGGGTCGTACTCGACGCCCTGCGGCACCTGTTCAATCTGCGCTTTTACACCGACGAGGAAACCCGCACGGTTTACGTCGAACCGGCCGACGACTTCTACCGCCTCGGCCAGACCTTCGACTGGAGCTCCCGGATCGACCGCTCGCAGCCGATCCTGCTGGGCGATGCGGCACAGGATGCGGAACGTGTCCGCATCTACAAGTACCGGGAGGCGGACGGTGCGGTGACCCGGCTGAACGCGACCCTGGAAGAGCCCTTCGGCCAGTGGCGTCTGGTCAATGACTCGGCGGCGGCGATCGACCGGGAAAGAAACCTCGCCAACCCCTTCTTCTCGCCGACGGTCAGCGAAACGGAATGTTATGCGGATGCACCTTCGGCCCTCGTCCTGCGGGTCG